>Ga0268262_10001262_pt1 | contig 31738 bp, 28 predicted proteins | sample TergutNc150P3_FD_190354 | JGI IMG/M metagenome (GOLD analysis project Ga0268262, IMG submission 190354) | Nasutitermes corniger P3 segment gut microbial community from laboratory colony in Florida, USA - Nc150 P3 (SPAdes) (version 2) | ecosystem: Host-associated > Arthropoda: Insects >... | reverse complement strand
CGGCTCGTCTAACCTGAACGTGCAAGGTGCTTATTGTTTTTATAAGAGCGGTAACGGTAATTATATCTGTAGCTCATTGGGTACTGGTAGATGTGAGGGAGTGAGTTTTGGCAGTGACAATACATGTGGGGGGAATGTAATTGTTGACGAGTATGGCAAGTCGCATTGTTTTTACAATGGCGGCTGTATCTACATTAAGGCTGTCGATTGTTATGGGGCGAATTACGGCATGGATAATACCTGTGGTGGCAATTCTTCTAGCTCTGTTAGCAGTTCATCTAGCTCAGGGGACAACTACTACGGATGCGAAGGCGATTTGTACAACGATAACACGCATTTCTGCGGCAACGATGATAAGGTTCATGAGAAATGCAAGGGTCAGATTTATGATACTGCAATAGAATTCTGCCAAGAGGGTAATGAGGTGAAACCTCTCTGCAATGGAGTAGAATACAATTTAGACAAAATTTGCGAGGGCAATGTGGTGAAAGAACAGTGCGGTAGCGGGTGGTTTAACCCCTTAACCCAAAGGTGCGGCGCAGATGACGTTATAGAGGACAAGTGCGGTAGTGGTTACTATAACCCCGCAACACAATTCTGCCAAGATTCCACTAAGGTGGAAGACCTTTGCGGTGGAAAAACTTTCACTTCAACCCAAAGTTGCGAGAACGGTGTAGTGAAAGATAAATGCGGCAACGAATGGTATAATCCCGCAACAGAATTCTGTCAAGAGGGCACTAAGGTGGAACCCCTCTGCGGTGGAAAAACTTTCACATCAACTCAAAAATGCGAGGACAATGTGGTGGAAAGCCCTTGCGGAGACAAGTGGTATGATGCCTCTAACCCCAATCTGAAATGTCAAGGTGGTGTTATAGTTGAAAAGTGCGGCAACGGTTGGTATGACCCCGCAACGCAATTCTGCCAAAATGGCACTAATGTGGAACCCCTCTGCGGTGGAACAGCAACATTCACTTCAGACCAATTCTGTCAAGAAGGCACTAAGGTGGAACCCCTCTGCGGTGGAGAAACCTACACTTCAGCCCAAAAGTGCGATGGCGATGTAGTGAAAGACCCATGTGGTGACGGTTGGTATAACCCTGCAACGCAATTCTGCAACGACGAGAAGCCTTATGTGAAATGCAAGGGTCAGATTTACGATCCTGCAGAGAAATTCTGCACTAGGTCAGGAAATAACCCTCAAATCGTGCCTCTTTGCGGCGGGAAAGGCTACGATACCAGAACGAAATTCTGCCAAAATGGCACTGTGAAACCCCTCTGCGGCACAGCAACCTACACTTCAGCCGAATTCTGCCAAGGTGGCACTGATGTGAAACCACTCTGCGGTGGAGCCGGTGGAGTAGAATACACTTCAGACCAATTCTGTCAAGAGGGCACTAATGGCACTAATAATGTGGAAGACCTCTGCGGTGGAAAAACTTTCACTTCAACTCAAAGGTGCAAAAACGATGTCGTAGAAACCCCTTGTGGCGACAAGTGGTATAATGCCTCTAACCCAAATCTGAAATGCGAGGGCGATGTTGTAAAAAACAAATGCGGCAACGGTTGGTATGACCCTGCAGAGAAATTCTGCACTAGGTCAGGGAATAACCCTCAAATCGTGCCCCTTTGCAACGGGAAAGGCTACGATACCAGAACGAAATTCTGCCAAAAGGACACTGGCACTGATGAGGTGAAACCCCTATGCGGTGGAGCAGAATACTCTTCAGCCCAAAAATGCGATGGCGATGTAGTGAAAGACCCATGTGGTGACGGTTGGTATAACCCTGCAACGCAATTCTGCGGCGACGACGATAAGCCTTATGTGAAATGCAAAGGTCAGGATTATAACCCCGCAACGCACTTCTGCACTAGGTCAGGAAATAACCCTCAAATCGTGCCTCTTTGCAACGGGAAAGGCTACGATACCAGAACGAAATTCTGCCAAAAGGACACTGGCACTGATGAGGTGAAACCCCTCTGCAATGGAGTAGAATACTCTTCAGCCCAAAAGTGCGATGGTAATTTAGTGAAAGACCCATGTGGCGACAAGTGGTATGATGCCTCTAACCCAAATCTGAAATGCGAGGGCGATGTTGTAAAAAACAAATGCGGCAACGACAGTTGGTATGACCCTGCAGAGAAATTCTGCACTAGGTCAGGGAATAACCCTCAAATCGTGCCTCTTTGCGGCGGGAAAGGCTACGATACCAGAACGAAATTCTGTCAAAATGGCACTGTGAAACCACTCTGCGATGGAGTAGAATACACTTCAGCCCAATTCTGCCAAAATGGCACTAATGGCACTGATAATGTGGAAAACCTCTGCGGAGGTACAACAACCTTCACCTCAGACCAATTCTGCGGCAGTGACAATGATGTTCATGACAAATGCGGCGGTCAGACTTACGATACTGAAACCGAACTCTGCTATAATGGCACTGATGTTGTGCCAGCCCTATGTGGCGGCGTGCCGTATAACCCAGCAATCAACAGGTGCGAGAACGGTGTAATGGAAGCCCAATGTACCAACGGCGCATGGTATAACACAGTAACCCAAAGGTGTCAGAACAATGTAGTTGAAGCCCAATGTACCAACGGCGCATGGTATAACACAGTAACCCAAAGGTGTCAGAACAATGTAGTTGAAGCCCAATGTACCAACGGCGCGTGGTATAACACAGTAACCCAAAGGTGCAAGGACAATGTCGTTGAGACCAAGTGCGGTAACAGCTGGTATATCCCAGTATCTCAAAACGGTGGCAACAACGATTGGTATAATACATTATCCAAAAACTGTATGAACAATGTTGTCGTTACTAAAGGTACTTTCACAGATAACCGCGATTTAAAGTTGGTTTACAAATGGGTGAAGATAGACAACGACGGTGCGATTTGGATGGCACAGAATCTTAACTTCAACTCAGTAGAATCCGAGTGTTACTCATGGCAAGTTTCCAACTGCGATAAATACGGCCGGTTATATAACTGGATGGCTGCAATGGGTGTTCCTAATAGTTGTTTTAGTACTCAGAATAGTGGTTATAACTCAAGTCAGTGCACCACTAGTATTGATAACCACCGAGGCATTTGCCCAGCAGGCTGGCATATACCTTCGATTCAGGAATGGGTAGCGCTGAGAAACAAAATAATTCAGACAGGATGCAGTAATTGCGATGGGAAACATTTAAAAGCAAAAACCGGTTGGAACAGCTATAGCGGTATTGAGAATCTGGACACTTATGATTTTTCTGCCCTACCGGGCGGAACTTGTCCAGGTGCCACCAACAACAGCTACAAATGTCCTTATGAATCATTCATAGATATTGGCAACATTGGTTACTGGTGGACTATCCAAGAAGGTAATAGCATCGGCAAAAGCACTGCCCTAGCAGTTAGAATGTACCACAACCGAGATACAGTCTTTATCCCTACGGTTTCCTCTGCTATTGGTAAGAATAACAAGACCAGCGTCCGTTGTGTCAAAGACTAAACGTATTGTGTTAGCGCAAGCAGGCACGGTGCGTTGCCGCTTGCCTGCTAGTTAATCAGTTTTCTATATTACCCCCATGAAAATATTCCCACTTTTAGCTCTCACTGCAACCGTGTCTTTTGCCCAGCTTTCCGGGCAGAAAGTTGATTTATCAAAACCCAACTTGGACAAGGGTTTCTCAATAACAAAATCCCTTTCTCTGAGAAAAGCCGCAGCTTCCGGTGATTTTCAAAAAGCAAAGGATTTGAGCCTTGCAGAGATTTCCGAGCTATTGTGGGCGGCAAATGGGGTCAATAGGCAAAGCGAAGGCAAGCGCACCGCGCCATCCGCCATGAATGCTCAGGATGTAGAGGTTTATGTTCTTGCAAAAACAGGCGCATATTTATATGATGCGCAAAAACACTCCCTGAATTTAACGGCAAGCGGAGATTTGCGAGCCTTGGCTGCGGGTAGCCAGGTGGACTTTGCAAACGCACCCATAATTATATTGCTGGTTTCCGATGTCTCCAAATTCCCTCGCGGAGATGATGCAGACAGGCGGAAATTAGGAGCTATTGATGCGGGCATCGTGTCCCAGAACATTTCCCTATTCTGCTCCGGCACCGGATTAATCACCAGAGTTCGCGCATTTATGGATGCAGACGGTTTGAGCAAGGCATTGAAGCTAACTGCTTCCCAAATCCCAATGCTGAACCACCCCGTAGGTAAGTAGCTTACCCCCAATTACCATCAGCAAATCAATCCTATTCGTAGATTTGCCTTAAAAGCCCATTATCAAAAAATAATTAATAGCGACAATGTTGACAAATGTGTAAAAATTTTCTATATTTCTACAGATATGACTATTATTTAAAAAAAACGCCGGTATCTACCACCTTTTCAGCCAGAAACTATGGTAGAAACTCAGTGTCTATGTGCTTTCAAACCTAAAATTTATGGGAGGTGTAAATAAAATGTAAAAATTTTACATACGATAACTAAAATAAATATATATATTTATGATATATAGCAATTATATGGAGAACCCTTATGAAAAGCAATCCCCCTCAAATTGCTCTGGCAGTCGCTCTATTCACCTCAGTAGCATTTGCGGCAGATATTCCGCATATAGATGATTTTGATGTCGGCAGTGGATATTGGTACAACTTCATTACTAAAAAAGGAAATGCCACGGCATCCATTTCCAACGAAGGCAATCCGATTAACGCAGGCGGTTATGCAGAACTCACGAGCGTTTCGCTTTATATTAAAAGTTGGAGCGATTGGGCGCAGGCATCTCTTGGAGTAACCCCCGAAAATAATGGGGTTTCTTATGATTTGGCTCAGTGCCGCGATGGTTTCAGTTATAAATACATGGGCAATGCTCATAGATTCAGCTTGCTGTCCAAAAAGAATGACTTGCAGGTTATTCATTATGAGGATATTGCATCTGCCGTAAGCAAGTGGACTCCGGTCACAGTGAATTCTTTTGTGAGAGATGTGTATGATGAGGCAAATTGTTATGACGATTTACCTTGCCCTACCAAAGAAACCATTCCATTGAATTTAAGCAATGTAGAGGATATTCAGTGGTCTGTTCGCCCAAGCGATGTAAACGTAACAACCACAGGCTATTTGCAGATAAAGGATTTTGAATGTGAAATAACCCCGCCTTTATCTTCTGGCATCGCGAGCTACCACGGAAGGCTTTACGCTTGCGGGAACCAAATTTGCGGCGAGAAAAGCAATAAATCTGTGCAGGTTAAAGGACCGAGTTTCTATATGAGCAATTCAAACTGGCCTGGGCACGAATTTTTAAAAACAAAAACGCTAAACGCTCTGGTGGATGGCTGGAATGCCACGCTGGTTCGTGCTCCCCTTTCACTTGAACCTGGCAGAAATGAAACGGGAACAGCGAATGGCTATGGTTATGAGGATAAACCTGATGAAAATTGGTCGCTTGTCAAAGAGGTAACTGATGCGGCAATAGCCAAAGATATCTATGTGATTGTGGATTGGCATTCCCATTTTGCGCACGAAAAAACCGATTTGGCAAAAGACTTTTTCACAAACCCTCAACTTGCTGGGCGATACGGCAATAACCCTAATGTGATTTTTGAAATTTACAACGAACCTACCGGAAATAGTTGGACACCAGTCAAGACTTATGCCAACGCTGTGATAAAGGCGATTAGAGATGCCGGTTTCAAAAACCTGATTTTGATTGGCACTCCATATTACAGCGCACAGGTGAATGCTGGCATCAGCGACTTGCCAACAGACCCGGAAAATAATTACGCATTTGTTTTCCATTTTTATGCCAATACTCATAAAATAGATGAACAAGCCTGGTTTGCCACAGGCAAAACTTACCGCTCTCTTCTTCAAGACGTGCTGAATGCCAATCGCCCAATACTTGTAAGCGAATATGGAATTTATGATGCAGATGGCTTAGGCACTATAAATGCGGCAGAGTCGGATAAGTGGCACGCTTTTTTGAATGCGAATAAAATTTCCTCTGCCGCTTGGCATGTTGGAGTAGGCGAGGTTTCTGGGTTATGGTTGAACAGCCCTTTGATGTTGGACAAAATTTTTGGTGCAAATATTTCTCATTGGACAGACCCGAATAACATGACTAAAAACGGTCGCTACCTCTATCGCTTGCTTACAGGAAAAGATACGACAACGGCGGGACAAGGATATGTAATTCAATGGCCTAAATTCACCGGAGTCTCATCGTCTATACCAACTTCAAATTATTATGGCTGGACAGATGAAACCAAGGGTGCAACATATACAATTCAAGACATTACAAACGGCGGAAAATTTGATGTGCGGCTTGGCGTTAATAATATAGCTTATGCCGGCTTTGGCACTTATATTGCAAACCAGTCAATAGGGCAGGGAAAATGCCAATACGGAATAGCCTATTCTTACCTAGGAGCGGCACATCAATTTTATATATATTTGCTGGGCGATGTGGAATTGAACAGCGGGAGAAATCTTGAGAAAACAACTACTTGGAAGAGTGCGGAACATAAATGGTCATATTTTGATGATTTTTCAAACCAGACTATAAATTCTCTTTCGTGGAACATTTCCGTAGGCGAGGCAAACAAAACCAGCGAAAGCCTTCAAGTTAAAGATGTCCTCTGCCTTGACCAAAGCTCCCTGCCATCCAGCAGCAGCACAACACCGAGCAGCAGTTCAGGCAACGATACTCCCATTCGCCTTCCGCAAATAGCAACCAGCAAAACATTCCGTGTACAATCAATGGGCAACGTCATAGTGCTGGAAAATTTGCCAAAAAACACAAAAGTAAAAATATACAACCTGCAAGGCAAGCAAATACATTCCTCCCATTCTGAAAATTTTCAAATTCTGAGAATTCCGGTTCAGACAAAGGGAATATATGTGGTAAAAGTGAAATTCGGCAATCAAGGTTCAAACAGCATTCTGAGAGTGCCAGTTTTATAACCAATTTTTGCAGCCGAACTAAACCGAACTAATTTTAACTAAATTATATATTACTATGTTCAAGCAATTTTTAAGTACGGCAGATTGTATAATTGTGCTACTGCAATGGCACTTCCTTTAAAATGCAATAGCACTCGGCATTTACTATATTACCACCCATGAAAATTAACCTCCCTGTTGGTAAATAACCTTGCCCAATCGCATAATCTATCTCCTCTTCGCATTTTCAGGAATCTCTGGATTAATTTATGAAGGAACTTGGGCGCGTTATTTAAAATTATTTTTAGGACATTCCAGCTACGGGCAAATACTCACGCTTTGTGTCTATATGGGTGGGCTTGCGCTTGGGAGCTTCCTCGCTGGTAGGCTGGTTGTTCGCATAAAAAAGCCCTTGCTGGCTTATGCTATAACGGAAGTTCTTATAGGCTTTGGCGGAATGTTTTACCACCCGCTTTATGTCTTTGCCACAAATTTATTCTACGACTCCGAGTGGAGCAGAGCGCTTGGCGCAAACGGCGCGGAAGCTATTAAAATCTGCATAGCCACATTCTCAACGCTCCCCGTTGCCGTCCTTTTGGGAATGACCTTTCCCTTTATAGCGGCAGGGCTTTCCAGACGAGACGGCGACAGCGGAAAAACCTCGCTCCCGCTCCTTTATTTCACAAATAGCCTCGGTGCCTGCTTTGGAATTTTGCTGGCGAGCTATATAATAATTCCAACGCTTGGGAATGCTAATACACTCCGCATCGCAGGTTGCATAAATTTTGTGCTGTTTGTATTTTTCTGGAGAATTGCTAAACGCAATGACAGCGTTTTGCCGGAACAGCCTCACGCCCATGCAAATACGGAAAGCTCCACATTTCTAAATGTGAAATGGTGGCTTTTATTTTCCGCCTTGACGGGCATGACTTCTTTTGTTTACGAAATTGTATGGATTCGGCTGCTTTCGCTTTTGATGGGTTCCAGCTCTCATAGTTTTGACCAGATGCTCTCCGCGTTTATTTTGGGACTTGCGCTAGGTGGGCTTGCTTGTAGAAAACTTTTGTCTAAAAATTTTGAGCCGCTTAAACTTCTCGCTTTGGCGCAGATTCTGATGGCTTTTTTCGCAGTTTGCACGCTTTATTTTCACGTGCCGTTTTGGTTGGCTATGAATGAAGCAAACCAGATTTTTAACCAAACTTCATCGGGTTACGTTTTTTGGAGCATGTTTAAATATGCGCTTGCGGTTTTGTGGATGGTTCCCACCAGTTTTTTTGCGGGAATGACTTTACCTGTTTTGACTTATTGGCTTATAAAGAAAACAGGCTCGGAGGGTTTTATAGGTAGCGTTTATGGCTGGAACACCATAGGAGCAATTCTAGGCTCGGTTGCCACGGGGCTTTTGTTGCTTCCGGTTCTTCAGCTCAAAGGCGCATTGTTAGTAGGTGTGTTCATAGATTTGATTTTGGGTTTGGTAATTCTCTTTTGGTTTTTTCCTGTTTATAGAAAAAATTTCGCATTCATAGCTATTTGCATTCTCGCTTTTTTGCCGAGTTTATTTATGGATTTTGAGCCCAACAGAATAACGAGCGGCATATTTCGCTTTTACCGCGCTTTGCCGGAAAACGAAAAAATTGATGTTCGGAGCGGGAAAACAGCAACCATAAGTTTGCACGAAGCCGAAAAGAGTTTTTATATAAAAACCAACGGCAAGGCGGATGCCAGTTTGGTAAAGGATCGCGAAGGAGCGATAGCCGGCGATGAGTTGACGCAGAGCGCAACAGCATTTATACCGATGGCAATGCGCAACACGCCTTACAAAGCCGCGATGATTGGGCTTGGCAGCGGAATGGGTTCGCACTATCTTTTGGCAGACCCTCTTTTGGAACGGCTGGATTGCGTGGAGATAGAAGAGGAAATGGTAAATCTCGCAAAAAAGGGATTTTATCCTTACAACTATCGCAGCTTTGACGACCCCAGAATGTTCCTGCACATAGGCGATGCGCGAACATTTTTCCACACGCAAAACCTCTCCTACGATTTAATTGTGAGCGTCCCTTCAAATCCTTGGGTGAGCGGAGTGTCCAGCCTTTTCAGCATTGAATTTTACCACCATATAAAACGCTACTTGAATCCGGGCGGGCAGTTAGTTCAGTGGCTTCAGCTCTACGAATTCAGCAACGAACTTTTGCTCCACATAATAAAGGCGTTGGATAAATCGTTTAAATATGTGAATGTCTATCGCGCTCCAGAGGAGTTGGATGTGGTAATAGTTGCAAGCGATGAGCCGGTGTTTCAAAAACACATAGACAGATTTAGAAAGGACTCCGCGCTTGTTGAGGAGTTTAAAACAATTTACCTCCCGTGGTATTTTTTTGGCGAGCAGAATTTTTTATTCAACGCATCAAGCATCAGACCTGTGCTGAAAATGGTGGAGGCGAATAGCGAATACATTCCCCTTGTGGACAACAAGGCGGAACGGGCGCGTTTCGTCAATACCTTCGTAGGTTTTATCTCTGCTTTTGATAGTTGCAATGTTTGCTGGTCATCTCTTTTGGATTCCGCGGACTACGCTCCGAGAAGGGCTTTTTTAGACAGCCTTGCTCCGCTTATGCCGAGGAATTTATATTTGGAAAACCATCTGCTTTTATCTTTGAAAAACAGGGGCGAGAATTTTGACTGGACTGCTTTTTGGACAGATTACCGCAAATGGTCTGCAAAGGCTCCTTTCTCAGCGGCGAGAGACACCATTCCACTTTACGCGGAATTAAAATCTATGCTCCTGACAGGAGAACTTCCAGTTTCGGTAGCGGTGGAAACCCAATTTATGGATTTGGCAATGCACAAAAGATATAAAGAGGCGGCAAAATTAATCCCCTTGATGAACGAGCATTTTGATTTGAAGGAATCGGACGAGTTTTTATTGCGTCATATATTTTTAATAGGAATGCTCGGTGGCGAGCACGATTATATGAGCCGTATGTTCCTTGAAATATATATGCCCAACACATACATAGACAAGGCGGAAAAATATTTGATGAAAAGCGTTGCCGGTGTTCCTGACAAAATGAAAATAAAAGTGTTGCAGAATAATAGCAAATGATGATATCAGCGTTTAAAACTCCATATTCAGACTCACCGTCTGCGTTCCGCGGCACGTACCTTTGAATACTCCGCGCTCTATGGAGCAATCGGCAAAGTCACGACCCCTTGAAATGGCGATGTAGCCTTCGTTTATAAATCTGTCACGCGTGGGGTCTGTGGCGCAATACTGGGTTCCTGTCCATGCCTCAACCCAGGCGTGAGTTTCGCCGTAGTCGGATGCTAGACCAGCTACGTAGCGGCAGGGGATTTTGTCAAGACGCAGAATGACTAACAATATTTGCGCATAGTCCTGACAAACACCCGTACCTATGTCAAATGCTTCCGCTGCCGAAGTTGAATTCGTGGTCACGCCTCGCTCGTAACGCAGACGGGCGTGGACGGCATGTGAAAAATATTGAATGCGGTCTAATGTGTTAACCGGAGCGGAACGGTTAATGTCATTATAAAAATCGGCAAGAGCACGGTGCGCACGCGTCAAATCTGTTGGATATACCAATATGCGCGGCGGCGGGGCGGCTACCGTGTACGGTTCGTCCGATACCTCTGCTGCCCCATCTATCCCGAAACGGAAATGGCTGTGCGGCATGCTGATGTACCCCGCAAGCGCATGGTTGCCAAAACCGTCAACAGTCTGCCAAAGCGTATCAACGGGCGACGGCTCTATGTGCCATGTCAAGCTTTTTATCTGTTGCCTATTGTCGCTCTGCGGCAATATCCGTAGCAGAAAACGATGTTTGGATGCGGGTGAAGAAAACGCCAATTCCGTTTGATATTGGAAATGGACGGTCTTCAAGCGACTTGTTCCTCAAACAACTTATTAAGGCTTTCAAGTACTTCGTCCAAATGTACCTTGTAGTTCCCCTCCGTAGCAAGGGCATCAACCAGCACCGCCAGATGCTGCACATTGCATAAACCTTTGCGTACGCGTGCAAGCACGTGGCACAGTTTTTCGTATTCGCTGTTGATGAGTCTGTAGTCATACGAAAATCTGAAGTACAGGTCTAGCCGTTCTATCAGCTTGCCACATTTAACAATAGTGCGTGCCTCGCCGCTCACGAGTTTGTCGTCTATGCTGCCCCAGAACGCAAGCAGATAGTCAATAGCCGGCATCAGCGACAGGCGAAGGTTTTTAGCATCGCGGCTAAAGTTGAACGCGTCAATCGCAAGCTGGATGTAAGCAAGTGCTTCGCTACCTATCACATTTCGGCAGACAAGCGCATTGTCGTGCGCGAAGCGTAACGTAGAACTGATGGTAAAACTGTCTTCGTTATCGTACAGATAACCCCGTATGAAGCGGCGGTTATCGCCGTACTTATCATCAATTTCCAAATTCTCAAGGAACTCCTTGTAGGAATCTTTATCCTTATCAAGCGTTTTGTCGTAATAGTTGAAGAAGGTGTTAAGTGTGGTGTATGCGCGTTCCACATACCTTCCAAGCCAGTACAAGTTTGAGCTGTACTCTACTGAGATAGTACCCATGTATCTTTAAACCCTCCTCCCTGTGAAGAATTGACAATGAATGAGCCAACAACGCGCGAGAAACGTGTAAGTCCGCTTGCCCACATGTGCGTAGCATTGTCCGTCAGCACGAATGCCCTCAGGTCGGCTTTTCGCGGAACGGCAGTACCGTTTTCGTCCATTATATCAAGGTCTATAAAGTCTATGACCTCCTGTGATATGAACCGTCTTGGCTCTTTTATTATAAGAGCCTTAATTTCAGCTAATTTCTCTTTTGACAATTCGCTGCCGAACACAACACCATATCCACCCGCCTCAGACACATCTTTTATCACAAGGCGTTCTATGTTCTCAAGTGTGAACTTGAGGTCTTGCTCGTAGTAAGGCAAATACGTAGGTGCGTTTTGCAAAATTGGCTCTTCGTCCAGATAATATTTTATCATCTTGGGCACAAAGTAATATATACCCTTATCGTCTGCGACGCCGTTGCCCGGTGCGTTGATTATCGCGACATTCCCCGCACGGTAGGCATCCATGATGTGCGGTACGCCAATTAGTGATTCCGCTATAAAAGTCATAGGGTCTAAGTACTCATCGGAGATACGGCGATATACCGCACCGACTCTCGTCTTGACACCGAGGTAATCCTTCATATACAGAATCGCGTTATCTACAACTAATTCCGATGCCTTGACAAGCAGCGCACCTGTACGTTCGGCGAAGTATGAATGCTCAAAGTATGCGGCGTTATATCTGCCGGGAGTGAGGATTACATTCAGTCCACCACAGTTTACAAAATCCATCGTCTCGCGCAACATCTCCGAGTAGTTGCGGTTATCTCTGACATCGTGGGTTGAATAAGCGTCTGGGTTGGCTATTCTGCCCAGCTCTCTGGCAATCAACGGATAAGACGCACCCGAAGGTATGCGCAAGTTGTCTTCCAGTATGTACCACGAGCCGTTCTTTGCCTGAACGAGGTCAATCCCAGAAATGTGGCTATACACACCTTTAGGAGGAACGATGCCCGCACACTCCGGCAGGTATCCTTTGGAGATATATACAAACTCTTCCGGTACTACCTTGTCAGTGACAATTTTTGCACTGGAGTAGATGTCTTTCAAAAAGCAATTCAGTGCATTTACCCGCTGTATAAGCCCCCTGCTTAACAACATGTATTCGGCGTGCGAAATGACGCGCGGTATGGCATCATAAGGAAAGAGTTGTTCAATGAATTCTCCGTTCTTGTAAATTCCGAATTTTACGCCATAACGTGACATGAGCCTATTAATCTCGTATGCGGTTGTAATTGACATTTCCATAATAATTACCTTTTCATCTAAAATAAATATATAGAAAAAAATATATAGTATATTACTGCAAAACGGAGGCTTTGATGATAAAACCAGTATCTGTGGCGGCTCTGCCCGTTATGGAGAACTTCATTATACAGAAAAACCGCATAGAGAACAATGCGGAATCTGCCTGCAAACGCGTCTGCGTTGTTACAGGAACTCACGGTGACGAATTGGAAGGGCAGTATGTATGCGCACGGCTGGCGAAGATTCTCAGCGAGGAGAAACAGAGCCTTTCGGGCATCGTGGACATCTATCCCGCTCTAAATCCGCTGGGAATTGATTCCGTTACGCGCGGATTTCCGATGTTTGACTTGGATATGAACCGCATATTTCCGGGTTCTTCGTCCGGGTTGCTCGCAGAGGTTGCGGCTTATGATATAATCCACGACATTGACGGTGCAGATATATGTATAGACATACATTCCAGCAACATCTTTCTGCGTGAGATACCGCAGGTACGCGTGAGCGAACAAACCGAAGCTATGCTGTTGCCATACGCTGTGATGCTCAATGTTGACCTTGTATGGATACATGCATCGGCAACCGTGCTGGAATCTACGCTCGCACACTCACTCAACACACGCGGTGTGAAGACGCTGGTGGTTGAGATGGGCGTTGGAATGCGCATCACTGAGAACTATTGCACGCAACTCGTGGATGGCATACTGAATATGCTACGCGAACTCGGAATGTGGAGCGGGTCGGCAGGGCAGGTGCGGGAACCGCTCGTATCAAAAGACCATCGCATAGACTTTCTGAACTCGGATGCACATGGGATATTCATTCCGTACGCCACGCATGGCAGCCATGTAAACGCCGGAGACTGCATCGGCAAAGTTATAGACCCGCTCATCGGTGCTGTTGTTGAAGAGACGCTTGCACCTAATTCCGGTTTATTGTTTACGCTACGAGAATATCCGGTTGTATTCGGCGGTTCGCTCCTAGCACGAATAATGGGGGACTCCAAAAATGGATAAGAAAGTTATATACTCAATAAAATCGCTTTACCGAGAGAGCATGGACATCGTAGGGTACATCTTCGGTTCAGGCGAACGCTCGTGCTGTGTGGTGGGTGCGCTACGTGGCAATGAAATTCAGCAGATGGCTATATGCGCTCAATTAATTGACACGCTCAAGCGCTTGGAGGAAAACGGTAGCATAATTTCTGGCAAGAGCATAATGATAATACCGTGCGTGAATCGCTACTCCATGAATATCGGCAAGCGTTTTTGGCCAATGGACAACACCGACATAAACCGAATGTTCCCTGGCTATGAGCAAGGCGAGACTACGCAGCGTATCGCGGACGGGCTGTTCAAGTCAATCAAAGATTACGTCTACGGCGTACAGATGGCGAGTTTTTACCGCGAGGGCGAGTTCCTGCCACACGTCAAAGTGATGGACACAGATTGCAGGAACCGCGAGACCTACGATTCGCTTACCGATTTCGGTTTGCCATACGGACTGATTAGGATACCGCAGCCCTACGACACCGCGACCCTCAACTACAATTGGCAGATATGGGGTTGCCACGCCTACTCATTATTTTCAAATTACACCGAGCATATTGGGAGGCAATCAACACAAACCGCTGTGAATGCGGTACTGCGTTTTCTCATCGCCAAGGGGATAATCAAATTGGCATTGCACCGTGGAATGCACACACGAGTGCTGAACGAAGGATTGATAAAAAATATCCAGACAAGCCGTGCCGGGATACTGAAAAAACATGTAGCGGTGGGTGACGAGGTAGCCGAGAACGACCTGCTCTGCGAGATAATTCATCCTTTGGAGGGCAACACGATAGGGCGAATAGAATCGCCGGTGGACGGGACGGTGTTCTTCGCTTACAGCAAGCAACTGGTGATGGAACATACCGACGTGTTTAACATCGTGCCGTTTAGTTACGTGTGATTAAAAAATCTCCTGAGGGCAGAGGATGTACATCTTTAATATACAAAATTTTTACGCTTTTTGTTAAAAAATGTGAAAAAAAGCTCATTTTGTGAAAAAAAGCCTCAGTACTAGGCTTTTTAGGGTTAAGTGCCATAGCCGGGGGTAAAAATATTTTGCGGGTTAATCAATGTTTACTATATTATTACCTCCGTAGGAGATTATATGAGAAGTTACATAATAGCTGGAAACTGGAAAATGAACAAAACCGTTACCGAGAGCGTGGCTCTTGCAAAGGAAATTGTTGAAAAATCCAAGGGTGTTTCAAAAACCGAGATAGTGATTGCGCCAACATATTTGGCTACAGCAAAAGTGGCTGATGTGATTAAGGGCAGCAATGTGAAACTCGCCGTTCAAGATATTCACTGGGAAAACCAGGGAGCTTATACGGGCAAGGTATCTATAGACATGGTAAAAGAAATTGGCGTGGAATATGTTATAGTAGGGCATTCCGAGCAAAGGCAGTATTTCCACGAAACGGACGAAACGGTTAATAAAAAAGCGAAAAAGGTTTTGAGCGCAGGTTTAAAGCCTATTATCTGCATCGGAGAGACCTTGGATGAGCGTAATGGTGGCAAATTGGAAAGCGTTTTAACAGCACAAATTAATGGGGCTTATAAAGACATTTCAAAAGAAGACGCTCTTAAAACTGTTATTGCCTACGAACCTGTTTGGGCTATTGGCACAGGCGTTGTAGCAACAGACGAGCAGGCACAAGAAGCTCATAGATATGTTCGTTCTCTGGTTATAAAACTCTATGACGAGTCTGTGGCAGAAGCTATAAGCATTCAATATGGCGGTAGCATGAAGCCGGACAATGCGGCTGGTCTTTTGGCTCAAAATGACATCGATGGCGGATTGATTGGCGGAGCGTCTTTGAAAGCCGATTCGTTTTTTTCTATAATTGAGGCAGCGGAGAAAAAATGAGTGCTTTTTTTTGGATTTTAATTGTTGCGCACGTGATTTTGTGCGTTTTGCTCATATTGCTCGTTCTTGTGCAAAATGATAAAATGGGTGGCTTGGCAGGGCTTGGCGGAATGACGGCGCAATCGGCGTTTTCAACGGCCGGCGCGGCTACATTTATTCAAAAACTCACTCGCTATGTAGCTTTTTCCTTGTTCGTTGTATTGCTCTCTTTGAGCGTTATGGCAACAAAGCAGGATTTAGGCAGCCAGAGTTCAGCTTTGCAAAAAGAAGTCATGAGCACAGGGCAAGGCGCAGTTTTAGACGGAAATTTTAATATGCCTGTTGGAACCAATCCTGCTCCAGAAGAATAGTTTTTTCCCCAAAACATTACCTCATGCAAAAACCCAGCCTTGTGAAGCTCATTAGCCCTTCTTAGCTCGGCGAGTTAATCAAACTTTACTATATTTACGCTTAAATTTTGTAATTTTGTTTTTATTATAGGTAAAATATGACTGCAAAACCGTTAAATGGTGCTCAAGTTATTATAGAGTGCCTCAAAAGAGAGGGGATAGATACCGTTTTTGGCTACCCCGGCGGGAATGTTATCCCGATTTTTGATGCAATTTTGGATTCAGATATAAAATTGGTCCTTTCAAGGCACGAACAAGGCGCAACCCATGCCGCAGACGGTTATGCAAGAGTTACCGGGAAAACCGGCGTTGTTTTAGTTACGAGCGGTCCGGGTGCTACAAATACCCTCACAGGCATTTACACCGCCTATATGGATTCCATTCCTTTGGTAATTCTCACGGGGCAAACGGTGACCAGCTCGCTCGGAGCAGATGCTTTTCAAGAATGTGACACCAGCGGGATGAGCTTTGCTTCCGTTAAGCACTCATATTTGGTTAAAAATACCAATGATTTGCCCCGCGTGATAAAGGAAGCGTTTTATATCGCACATTCAGGCAGGCAGGGACCGGTTTTGATAGACCTTCCTAAAGATGTATGCGTGGCACCATGCACAGCACCATTTGTTGACGACGTAACTTTGCCAGGATACAAAACACCCGGCAAAGCGGAGCAGGAATCCATTGAGCAAGCAGCCGCGACAATTAAAAAATCCAAAAAGCCCTTGATTTTGGCGGGTCACGGCGCAGCGATAAGCGGTGCGAGCAGAGCCGTCAAGGAATTGGCAGAAAAACTTAGAGCACCTGTTAGCTCAACCTTGCTTGGGCTTGGAGTTTTCCCGGCAAGCCATGAACTGTCGCTTGGAATGACGGGTATGCACGGAACCGTTGCCGCAAACAAGGCTATCCACGAATGCGATTTATTGATTAGCATAGGTTCGCGTTTTGATGACCGCATCACCGCAAAACTCTCTGAGTTTGCAAAGCAATGCGAAGTTGTGCACATAGATATAGACCCTGCGGAATACGGAAAGGTTATAACTCCAAGGCATTTTTTGTGCGGAGATGCGAAAATAGTTTTGGAGCAGTTGCTGCCGCTTACGGAAAAATTGGATTCATCGGATTGGTTAAAAACGGTGTTCTCTTGGAAAAAGAAATATCCTCTGCATTATCCAAAACAAGGCGGTCTCAGGGTGCAGCACGTTGTGCAGATCCTTCACGAAATTACAAACGGAAAAGCCATAGTGATTGCCGACGTCGGTCAGCACCAGATGTGGACAGCTCAGTTCTTTAAATGCGAATATCCGGGGCAATTTTTGACATCCGGCGGAGCGGGTACTATGGGTTTTGGCTTGCCAGCATCCATAGGTGTTGCGTTTGGCAACAAAACCGGTTTTCCGGTTTGCGCAATTTTGGGTGACGGTGGTTTTCAAATGACACTCTGTGAGCTTGCAACAGCGCAAGTCAATAAATTGCCGATAAAGATTTTTGTTATGGATAACCATTTCTTGGGAATGGTTCGCCAATGGCAAGACATATTCTACGATAAACGTTATTCTGGCGTGCTGATGGAGAACAATCCCGATTTTGTAAAACTTGCAAAAGCCTATGGCATGGAGGCGTTTTGCGTTAGCCGCAACGCGGATGTTAAACGCACCATAGAAAAAGCTATGGAGTACAATGATGGACCCATTCTAATTCATTGCGAATGTGAGCAAGAAGACAACGTGTTCCCAATGATTCCGCCGGGGGCTTCCATAGACGACATTCTAACTGAACGTCCAAAAGCGATTTTGGAAAAACCAACGGGAGGGACCTAATATGTTTCCCGCTCATGCCATAAGTATTTTAGTTTCCAACAAACCCGGTGCCCTTGTTCGCATCGCCTTGGTTTTCTCTAGGCGTGGCTACAACATAGATAGCTTGGTTGTTTCTCCTACCATAGACGACTCAATCAGCCGCATGAACATAGTTGCGCGTGGCAATCCAGAAACCCTGGCTCAGATAATTCAGCAACTGGAAAAACTGGTTGATGTAATTCAAGCTAAAGACCACACAAGGCAAAATGTGGTTGAAAAAGAACTTGCGCTTTTAAAAATTCGCTGCAAAAGAGACGAGAGAACGGAGCTTTTGCAATTATGCGACCATTTTAAAGCTATCACCATAGATATGACGGAAAATTCCATGATAATTCAAGTCAATGGAAATTCCGAAAAGATAGAAGCCATGCTCTCCATCTGCAAAAAATTTGAGATAGTTGAATTTGTGAGAACTGGAAAAATAATAATGATGCGCGGCGAGAGCAAAACTTGAGGATTTTTTATGCTGATTCAATCTCTCTTTGAACTTACAGGATACCAGATTTTTGATAGCCGCTTGTTTAGAGCCGGTTTAGCGACTGTGCTCGCCGCATTGCTGGTGTTTTTCACTATGCCTCGTTACATCGCTTTTTTAAGAAAAGTCAAAGCGACGTCGGATTTTAAGGAAAATTCCCCGCCTATAATGGGTGGGCTTTTGCTTGTTGCTATTGTTGTGGTAGTTTCTTGTTTCACCGCTATTTTTAACGGCTATGTAATAGCTGCCCTTGTTATTTTGGTTTTGTATTCGACTGTTGGAGCAATAGACGACATAGCCAAAATACGTATCAAAAGACTCGTGGATGCTGGAAAGCTGACTAAAAAAGATTACGAAGAAAAAGCAGACGGCATAGGAACTACCATTAGGATGGCACTTTACTTTTTGTTCAGTTTTGCCATAGCGATTTTGTGCTATAAGTTAGTGCCGGATTTAACCAGCGAATTATATGTACCATTTGTAAATCCAAAAACTTGGTACCCTCATTTGCCAAATTGGATGTTCATCTTGTTCATAACGTTTGTGGTGGCTGCCAGCGCAAACGGAACGAATTTCACAGATGGCATAGACAGCCTTGTGAGCGTTCCGCTGATTACCGGAATGTTTTTTGTGGGTGTGGTTGCATACGTCAGCGGCAATGCAATTTTTAGCGATTATCTGCATATCCCGTATCTGAAGGGTTGCGATGAATTATTCCCAATAGCTATGGCTTCTATAGGAGCTTTACTCGCATACCTTTGGTACAACAGTCCGCCCGCTGAAATTTATATGGGCGATGCAGGTTCCATAGGTTTTGGCGCATTACTCGGCATAATGTTTATACTTGTGCAGGCGGCATTATTCCTGCCCATAGTTGGCATGATAATTTTAGCAGAGGCTTTGTCTGTTGTTTTGCAAATTGGGCATTTTAAGCTGAATAAGAGAATACGTGGCTGGGACTACGCAGATAAGCACAGACTGTTTTTGCGTGCGCCCTTGCATCATCATTTTCAACTTAAGTGGAAGAGTCGTTTTGGCGATTCCAAGCCGCTTGTAAATGCAAAGATAGCTTGGCGCATGCATCTGATTTCATTTTTTGCCTTAATTTCCGGTTTTATAATATTCTTTGGGCTTAGGTAACAGAGTGAAGCTGGCTGTTGCCTTAAAGCATGAGCTTGAAAAGCCAGATGCACCTATGGTGGTAGCTTCTGGTAGAGGTTCTTTCGCAGAGAGAATAATAGAAAGAGCCGTTGAACACAATGTTCCCGTGCACAAAGACGACCATCTGGCGGCAGTGCTTTCAAAAGTTTCTGTTCCGTCCACCATACCGGAAGAACTTTTTGAAGCAGTAGCCAGAGTTTTGGCTTTTGTATATAGGGTAAACAATAAAGTTCCCGCACTTTTGGATAATCATTAATCACAACCTGATGTTTTTTCTATATTTACCCTTCTAATGCCTTACGATAGCAATTTTAAGATTGAATTCCCAGCAAATAAGGGGTATATTCCATTTGTTCAGGAATTTTTGAGGGACTATTTTAAAAGTTATGATTTTGGCAAAGAATTTGCGGAACACGTAGCTAAGGAATCTTATACTTGGTTTAATTCCGTTATTTCGGACGAGAAATTTTTGCACGCTATGCCAATAGTTTCTTTTACATGTAGAAGTACCGGATATATTATTTCCGTACAGATAAAAACAACCGATAAAAAAGAATTCATAACATCTTTGAATTTGCAAAGTTCGAGAGGTAAAAAATGACTCTTTCCAATGCGATGGATTTTTTATCGGAAGGTTTGACCATTTCTTCTATGGAACCAGGGCTTGCAGTTATAAGCGTTGCAAGTTCTTTGGATATTCCCGCCATTGTTCCTTTTAAAACCGCAATTAACAGATGTATAGAAAACGAAAATGTATTTGTTGTGGTTAATTTGGAAAATGTGAAATTTATAGGTTCACCGTTTGTGGGCACTCTTATGAGTTGCCGTAAAATGCTTCAGCAAATAGGCGGTGATTTAGCTATAAGTTCCGCACCTTTATTCCTGCAAGATCGTTTGTCTGTAGTGGGTTTGGATAGGGTATTTCATTTTTATTCCAACCCGCAAGCTGCTATATCGGATTTTCGTTTTTTAGGCTCAGTAGAGCGGTTTTCGTTTTCTATTCCTTCGCGCGTAACCAATGTTACGCTTTTGAGAAGGTTGATTTGCTCTGTGCTTGCTAAAAAAGGTTTTAAACCTAAATTGATTTTCCATATAGAAACCATAATAGATGAATTGGCAAATAATGCTGTTGATTATTCAAGCCTCTCAAGCAATGATTTTTTTGCAAGTATATCCATAAGCCGGAAAAAAATAGTTTTGATTGTTAAAAATTCACACAGCAAAATGGATAAAGTGGCAATGGATGCGCTTTTCAATAAATATCAAAATCCTATAATAGATGAAGATGCTCCAAGAGGCAGAGGTATACCCTTGGTTAAAATGCTCTCCGATTCTGTTAACGTGAATATTAGTCAAACAGAAGTAATTATACAAGTAACCAAAATAGTTGAGGTATAGGATGTTAGATGAAACAATGCAAATAAAGTGCTCTCCAGTATCTGGAATTCCAGACTGTTTTTTACTTGCGCTGGAAGGAGATTTGGATAGTTTCAATGCTCAGGACCTGATAAAATTCGTACAGAACATGTTTGAAAAAGACGGTTTAATACATTTAATTGCTGATTTTTCAAAACTTCGTTATATAAATAGTACAGGATTAGGCGCAATTTTAAGAATATCAAAAATGCTCCTTTCAAAGAAAGGCTCTTTTGGGATAGTGGGTCCAAATGAAAATGTTTTTGAAGTTATTGAAATAGTTGGAGCTAATAAGTTGTTGAAAATTTACGAAACCAAGGAAGAAGCCTTGGACTTCCTAAAAGGTTAAGGAGCTTTGCTATGCGTAATTCTTTAGTAATTTTTGTTGCCGGTCTGGTATCTTTAATTTTATTTGGCTGTAGCCTTTTTCCACAAGACAGGGTTATAGCTAAAATTGGCAACACATCATTATTTACTTCCGATGTGGAATTTCTAGCCGCTACAAGACCGGAAACCGCCCGCAATAAAAAATCTCTTGCACCTGACCTGCAACAAGTAGCGGATACAAGGCGAATGGCAGAAGTCGCTCGTCTTTTATTTGCAGGCGAGCAAAGTTCAATTCAAAAAAAATTGGCGGAAGGTGAAAATGGCAGGCTTACTCAGATTTATGTGTATTTCTATGTGCAGACAAATATGGGATATACCAATAAAGCTCTGTTGGATTATTACAAAAAATATGAGAGCCGTTATGCAGATTCTTCCATGCTTTCTGCTTTCATGCCGCTTGCGAATTTCCGTGAAAAAGTAGCTACGGATTTGTTTTTGGCAGAAAATCCAGAGCTTGCGGCGCGGGTAAATGATACCAACAAAGCCGCCATCATAGATAGTTGCCGCCGTGCAAAAATGAATTCGGAATTGGATAGGTTAAAAAAACTTTACAATGTTGAATTTGTTAAAATAGAACCACCCGGCTTAGAAGAATATTATAAAGAACATTCCGAACAATTTCAAACGAGAACCAATTACAAGTTGTTGAACCTTTCTGACAAAGATTCTTCTGTTTTAGCGAACAAAATAAAGGGAATTTCAACAAGGGAAGAATTTGCAAAGATAGCTGTGGAGATGCCACTTGTTAAGCAAGGGCATGCCATCATGAACATAGGGATGTTTCCTGCCCTTGACGAAGAAATTTCAAAGCTAGGTTCAAAGAAATTTACGCATATTTTACACGCTCCAGATGTTAATACATACCATGTGTTTTACATAGATTCCATAGTAAAGCCTCAGTTAAAACCTTGGGATAGGGCTAAGGATTTTGCAAAATCTGTAATGGAATCCAAAGGCGACTTTCCGCTTGACTCCTCTGTTGTTTTGGTGACAATTGACAACAAACCTTTCATAACTGAAAAAGAAGTTTTAGAATTCAGGACAAAATACCTAAACCCTCGGCAGCAAATGCTCCGCAGAAATGTTATCTTGAACAATTTGATAGAAGAGCGTCTTTATGCCAGAGCCGCAAGAGAAAAAGGCTTGGATAAATCCAATGAATATATTGCTTGGACTCGCCAGATAGCGGATCGACTTTATGTGCGAGTTTTAATGGATTCGATTTTAACCACTACATTGGGAATTCCAGAAGAAGCCTTGAAAACGGCGTATGAATCGGAAAAAGATTCCCTATTTTTGCCAAAGAGCTTTGAAGACTCCAAGTTGGATGTAGCGGTTTGGCTTCGTATTCCCGATATATCTTATAGAAGGGAATTTGTACTTAATAGGCAGAGATACGGGGAGGTTGCTAATTGGGAAAGCATCAAGAGAATGGCTTATAAAAATATAAGACGCAATGAATTAGCAGGTATTCAGGAGCGAGAGCAGGTAAATTTGCAAAAATCAGTTCCTGTTGCGATTATGGATACCTCATGGGGTTTGGAATTTATGCCGGATAATTTTGCGGAATTATCGGCACAGGCAAAAAATCAATACAACAACCAAAATCCGCAAAAGGCAAAAGTTCTTTGGGAAAGAGTCAGGGTCTTATTTCCGCAGAGCGATTCCATACAAAGATTAGCCTCTTATGAACTCGCAAGCGTTTATCAGGATATTGGTCAATATGATGCAGCAGTCAATGAATACAAAGTTATAATAGGGCTTTGGGGAAATGAACAGGATGCGTATAAAGCCTATTTTATGCAAGGTTTTGTATTAAGTGAATATGAAAAGAAAGATTCCCTTGCGTTGTTAGTCTTTGAGGAAATGCTCAAGAAATTCCCAAACAGCGAGCTTTCCGAAGATGCCAAGGTAATGGTGAGCAACATAAAGAGCGGTGGTAAGATTTTAGAAGAATTGATAAAAAAAATTGAGGCCTCTTCCGAAGAATAAATGCGACAGGTAAATTTTCCCAATTGGCTCGTTCGTATAGACAAAAATTTTAAATGGCTGTCTATACCTAAACTGCCGTTACTTTTAACCGTAGTACAAACCTTGGGATTTTTTTTTACAATCAAAAAACCGGAGTTCGTATCCAAACTTATTTTAGATCCAAATGCGGTTTTACAGGGAGACATTTGGCGTATTTTCACATTCATAGCTATTCCGCTTGTTGGCAATTTTTTAGTGTTCTTTGTACTTTGGTTTTTCTACGATGTTATGATTTGGCTTGAAAGTGCGTGGGGTTCAACTCTTTTAACAGTTTACTTTTTATTTGCATGGTTTAATACGGTTTTAGCGTCTCTTTTAACAGGAATTTCGATTGAAACCTTTGTTTACATGGAATGCTCTTTCTTTTTTGCTCTTGCAACGCTTAATCCTAACAAAGAAATATATCTGTTTTTTATACTGCCTATAGCTTTTAAATGGATAGCGGCTTTTATAGCGGCAGTTTTACTCGTTGTTCCATTGTTCCTCGGTTATCCTGAACGCCAAATATATACAATTTTGTTATTTGCAAATTATCTGATTTTTTTTGGAAAGGATTACTGGCTTATATTAAAAAAAGAATTGGATAAAAGAAGAAAAATTTAATCTTTGCCGAGTATTATAAGACCTAGGCTCACAGGCTCACCTTTTAAGTTCATATAACTTTCCAGAAAAAGCCTTGAAGAAAGTGGAGTTATACGTAAATCCAGCATAGTTCCTCCATCGTGGATGCTTTTTTTGCCATAAGAAAAAAACAAAATTTTTTTTCTCTCAAATTCCAGACGATTGTCATAAGCATTCCAACTCCAATAAGTTTTACCATCTTCGCTTTGGTTATATTCGCATATATCATTTGAACCGCAGCGGAAAGTCGCAATTTCGCTGTATCTTTTATTCCATTCCCTGTTGAATGCACAGCTCCGGACGGTTTCGCGGTATAGAGCTTCACTTATGGCAAAAAGATCCATTTCAATGTCTTTAACCTGTTTCCAAACTTCTAGAAGAATCAAATATGCTTCTATATCGCCTGGGCAATCGCCGCTTTCTTCAACGCTTTTGTGGGCATTTAACAGTTTCATCTGTAAATCAAGGGAAATTACATCAGGTATTTGGCTTTTTTCAATTTCCTGTAGAATCTTTTTAGATGGAATAACTACGTTTTTTCCTGTGGAATCTTGCATTATATAGCCAATGCTGTCTTTAACAAAGTCAATGCATTGCTGAACGTGCGCACCCGCCGTGTTTGAGCTGCCGGATACAAAGTCTATTCCTATGGTTAGCATCCAATTTTCCGCATTTGTGGTTTTTGAAAAATCGCAATACGCTTCTTCTCTTGTGCCATCCACATAGATTATATTTATATGCAACTTAGTGTTTAATCTTTTTTCTTTTCGCAAATTCTCTATGCTCCATAAATTCGGATTCGCGAAAAGAAGTTCTTTTAAAGCCATATCCCCGTTAAGAGCAGGCAAAAGGGCGTTTGCCCGCGAATTTTTTTCAATCATAAGCGGAGAATAATCGGTTTGGATATCGGGATTGTCAAATAAAATCCTTTTGCTCATATCGCGTTTTACTATTTGCGGCGTAGCCGCAAATAAAAATAAAGTGGAAAGCAGAAAGAAAAAAAAGCCAAGCACAATGGCAATTTAGTAAATACATCCGGTATTTTATTTTCTAAATTCTACCTTAAAATGGACTTAAGAGAAAGAGCATTGCTGGTACAGAGGTTTTCGGAATATTCCATTCGTTTTAGGCTCATAGAGATTCTGATTGCGAGTGTGTTTTGCGTAATAGCTTTGTTTAACATAGATGGAGTTTTGGTTTCTATACGACCGCTTTCAGATCAGGTAACGGCAACCATAACCAATTTTGTTCATGGTGATTTTAAAATGCTCACTGTGAATTTCGGAGCGGTTTTTGCCGTTTTGGTATTGTTTCTTTTTAGATGGAAGTATTCCGGTTTTAAATGCGGACTTCTTTGGTTTCTCTTTTTATTGCTCAATGCCCTATTCCTCATTGCTGTTGCGAAATATAAAGATGTGATGCCGATTTTTATGGCAGGCGTTCTTTTCATTACTATAACCTGTTTCTTTTTTATAAGAAGTTTATTTATAAAATCAATATTTCCTGCCATGCTTTTAGCTTATGCGCTTTCTGCCTGGTTTTTATTTCTGGGAGTTTCACCTTTGGCTTGGTTTGGCTTTGTTTCTATTTTTTTCGCAGATATATTCAATTTGATTTTTGGACTTAGGTACCATATAAGGGAAGACGCTAAAAAGAAGAAAACTCTGGAAGCTGCTATTGCACACGGAGTTCAAAAAACCATTCCGGTTAGCTTGCTCACAATTATTTTGTTAATTGTTCTGGATGTAGTTTTCTATTGCATGAAGCTGCCAATGCTCATTTCTGGAAATTTATTACAATCGTTTGCTATATGTATTTGCTATGCGCTGTGGATGCCGTTTTTTGCGGCTGCGTTGCTGTCTTTTTGTCCATTGGAAAATACATGCGAAAAAATTCAAAAAAAATCAAAATAATCCGCAAAACCTTGGAATTGCAGAAATTTTCCAAAAAAATACTTATGCAGGGAAAAAGCATCGGGCTTGTGCCTACTATGGGAGCTTTACATAAAGGGCATATTTCTTTGATTGAGATGTCTGTAAAAAACAATGATGTAACTATTGTCAGTATTTTTGTGAATCCAACGCAGTTTGGGGCAAATGAGGATTTTGCGAAATACCCCCGCAGGTTACAGACAGATGCAAAACTTTGCGCTGAGGCTGGAGCAAGCATTGTTTTTGCACCTGAGCCTAAGGATATGTATCCAGAGCCTTTGCAAACTTATGTGCGCAATGTAAAACTTGAAAGCATGTATTGTGGAGCGTGGCGTCCTGGGCATTTTGCTGGAGTTCTCAGCGTGGTGGCAAAGCTCTTTAACATAGCACTCCCAAGCAGGGCGTATTTTGGAGAAAAGGATTTTCAGCAACTCCATGTAATTCGCAAAATGGCTCTTGACTTGAATTTTCCTATTCGGGTTATAGGCGTAAAAACAATAAGAGAAAAAAATGGGCTTGCCATGTCTAGCCGCAACGAATATATGAGCTTAAAGGAACGTGATGCCGCAAGTTCAATATACGCGGGACTTTTGGAAGCAAAAAAGATGTATGAGCAAGGAATTGTTTCTGTTGCAAAATTAAAGGATATCGTTGGAAAAAAAATAAAACAAGCGGGCGGCAAAATTCAATACGTTGAAATAGCAAATAAAAATGATTTGCTACCTATAAAAACAAAAGTTTCAAAAAATTCTGTTATCTTGCTCGCTTGCTATTTTGGCAAAACAAGGCTTATTGACCATTTGGAATTTTTCTAGATTACCCTCATGCGTTACATAATCCTACTCCTCGTTTTCGTGTCTTTTTCGTTGGCACAACCTCTAAGTTTAGGTAAACCCAACGAAGAAAAGGAACACTCTTCATGGCTCAATTTAGGCTTTGGCTTTGGAGTTTTAAGCCCAGTGAGCAGTCCTAGCTATAAAGAGCAAGGCAAGGCATTCCCTAACCCTTCCCTTTTGGCAAGCATTCAGTTTGCGGAACTAACAGCCATAACTCTTGAGTTTGATATGACGGTACCGGACGGTGGATTTGGCGGCTGGGTTGGCTTGGAACAACAGATTCTCAGAACAGATATTACGCCATTTGTTGAAGCTCAAGTAGGAGCCAGAAATCCCGGTTACGACAAAAGAAAAGAGAACCTTAAATTCGGCGATGTCTTTGGCATTGCAGGCAGTTTAAATGGTGGGTTTATATTTTTTCGTGAAAGCTTCTTTCGCATTCGCTTAAAGGGAGGCTATGAAATGATATTTAACGATTATTATGATATGTCTTGGAATGCAGAGGTTAACTTTTTCTTCGCCTTGGGCAGGCCCGGCTTAGAAACTATCAAGGTAAACTAATAGTCTCGGAATGTAGCTCAGCCTGGTAGAGTACTTGAATGGGGTTCAAGTGGTCGGTGGTTCGAATCCACTCATTCCGATTTAGGTTATATACTTTTCCTCTTCTGCTTTTAATATTTCCATAAACTCTTCTGGAGACTGAGCATCGTTGAGTTTCATGCTTATCTTAGCATTTTTGCCCACCAAATGGCTTATGGCAGATATTATATTCAGATGTGGACCAACGGTAAAATCCGGACTTATTATCAGAAAGAACAAACTCGTGAGCTTGCTATCCATGGCTTTGAATTCTATGCCTCTTTCTGAAGTTGCTGCAACACAATAAAGTTGCTTAACCAAAGATGTTCTTGCATGTGGAACGGCAACACCATAGCCTATGCCAGTGCTTTTGATTTTTTCTCTTGCCAAAACCGCATCCGAAATATCCTTGCATATTTCAGGTTCTAACTCATCGGATAACAATTGTACCATTTCACACAAAATATTCTCCGCATTGGTACACTCCGAGTGAACAATTATATGCTTCTCAGAAAGCTGTTCTGATAAACGAACAATGTTATACATATATTCAAAAATAGATAATTATTATGTCATTTAAATGTCTCAAGCACGGCTTTTGCCTTTTGAGCTTCCAAACTTTCAGGCGAATCGGATATAATTTTATTGAGTTGTTTTTTGCCTTGTCTTTTGCCGATTTTGTTTTTCAAGCGCAAGCTACCACACATAAGTAAAATCGGAGCGACGAGCTTAGCACTGAGGCTCCCCTTAAGAGTTTGCTCAAAGTAATCTATAGCTTGCGCTGGCTCTTTTTCTGCACATTCCGTAGCCTTGCGGAGCAGGGTTTGAGTGTCTGCTTGGTTTAATTTAGGTGGAGCGGTTGACCGGGTTTTTATTGATGGAGTAATTTATTTTTTTTTTTCGCCGAAAAGACGAGCTATCAATAAAAACCATAGCAAAACCAAACTACATAATATTGCAAGAGCCGCTTTTCCTCCAGAGTTAAGGCTTGGAGCATATAGCTCGTCCAATTCTTTCAAAAATCTATAACCTCTGAATTGCGGAGTTTTTTCCTTGTTTGCTTTGTATAGTTCAAATTGGGACAGCCAATTTTTAAATTGCGTAGAATAATCAACACATGGAAGCGAGTCCACAAGGCAGTTATTCTGTTTTTGCCATTCGGAAAAATTTGCCTCTGCTTTTGGTTTTATTTCGCTTAATTGCTTATCCGTCCGCCCTGTTTGAATAAACAGGTAAACCGCAACAACAACAAACGCTACTGCAGCAAGTTTTATCAATTTACGAAAAAAACTCATGTTTGTAAAATATAGTAAATCTTAATGAAATAATCCGGCGATAACTCTTCAGCCCTTGTATTTTCTCCAAAATTCAGGTTTTTGAGCATATTTATAATTTTTTCTTTTGGGTAAATGGCAGAAAGCGAATTTGCAAGCGTTTTTCGCTTATGCGAAAATGCCGCTTTAACAAATTCAAAAAATTTGCCATCCTGATAAGGAGGCTTTTTTAGAGGTTCCAGAATGATGGTTGCGCTGTTCACTTTGGGTTTAGGGTTAAAATGCTCTGGGTTTATAAGCCTTGCTATGCGGCTTTTGGCATGGCAAGCGCAAAATATCGAAAGACTTCCATAACTCTTTGAGCCTGCGTGTGCGGTTATCCTCTGCGCAACCTCTAACTGAGTCATGAACATACAGCCTTTTATTTTTGATATATGCGGCAATATGCGCGTTATTATCGCGGTTGCCATATTATATGGCAGATTACCCACTATCCATGAGCTGGGATGTTCGTCTATCCATTTTTCAATATCAAATTTTAAAAAATTTCCATGTACGAGGTTGAAATTCTCGCATTTTTTTAATTTTTCTTTCAATTTTGGAATGCAAAAGTCATCTATTTCAACAGCGGTTAAATTTGAGCATTTGGGGAGCAGCCATTCGGTCAAGGCACCGTGCCCGGGACCTATTTCCAAAATGCAATCCCGCGTTGAGCAAGGCAAATCGTCTGCGATTTTTTTGGACATTTCCCTGTCCAAAAAATTTTGCCCAAATCTGCGGAGCGTTTTTCTACCTTTATCCATAATGCTAAAAACTTTTCTTAAGCCAATTCGTTTTATTCAAAAAAAAATAGCTCTACGACATAAGGAAAAACTAAAAAATATAATTGAGCAAAAAAAGTTTGAACCATTGCAAAGCACCCCCAAAAAATCCCCATTATTCATAGTTACGCTAACAAGCTACGGAAAAAGAACGGAAGACACCGCTCCTTATGCGATATGGTCTTTATTTGAGCAAAATGCAAAGCCGGATAAAATAATCCTTTGGCTTGATAAAGATAACTGGAATTTGAACAACATTCCAAATCTTTTGAAAACGGAAATTGAAATGGGCTTGGAGATAAAATTTTGCGAGGATTTGAAATCCTACAAAAAATTGAATTTCGCATTGCAGGAATTTCCAAACGATATTCTTATAACCGTGGATGATGACGCATATTACCCCAGAGACTGGCTGGAAAAACTTTTACAGACGCACAGGGAAAATCCGCAGAAAATTTGCTGCCACAGAGCGCATATAATTAAAAAGGGCTTGCCATACAACAAATGGAAATGGCGTGCTATCGAAAAAGATGATGCGGAGTTGCTTTTCCCAACCGGCATAGGAGGGGTGCTTTATCCGCCGCATTCCTTGGATTTAACGTATTTAAGTGAAATGATGAAACTCGCGCCCCAAGCAGACGACATTGCGTACTGGGCTATGGCAAAGTTGAAAGGCACAAAGCACGCTCTTGTTCCAAACGGCTATTTTGAATTCAATTTGGTAAATGGCGCAGATGAAGAAGACAGCTTAATGGCGGTGAACAGAAGGCAGGGCAAAAATGATTCGCAGTTCAATGCCGTTGTGGGGAAATTTCCATTTACCCTGCAATCTTTGTTTTGCCTCCCTTTTTATGATTAATAGCCAGAAAAAAATTTCATATTTTACCATTAAATATGGATATAAACAAGACACAGTATCATAAACTCGCACTCACGGCAGCCTTAGGGCTTGCCATCACATTCACATTCTCCTGCGGTCAGCATAGCTGGGAATACAGCAATTCCGACGAGGAAGAGGACTATTATTCATCGTCAAGCATAGAAACAAGTCATATTTCGTCAAGTAGCGTCACTGAAGAACAAAAAAGAAACATTATAAAACTCAGATACAAATCTATTCAAACAAGTTTTGCGGGAGGTTATTTTATAACTGTTCCAACAACCACTCCGTCATACACCGCTGGTCAAGTAAAAAATGAAGTGTTGCAAGCGGGTGTTGATGCTATCAATCTGGTTCGCTACATAGCCGATATTCCAGACGATGTTGTGTTAGATACCGAATATACGGATTTGTGCCAGCACGGAGTTGTTGTATTGACTGCCGTTGACCAACTGACACATTATCCATCAAAACCAGTGGATATGGAGCAGGCATTTTTTGATAAAGGTTATCAAGGTACATCAAAATCCAACGCATCATTCTTCAATTTGCCATCTACAACCGTATTATCATTAACCCAATATATAGGCGACAGTGATCCGACCAATATCGACAGACTTGGACACAGACGCTGGGTATTAAATCCCCCCATGAAGAAAACTGGATTTGGCGTGGGAGCCACCAATTATGGATTGATGTATTCTCTAGATAAATCTCGCGGCAACGTGGATTATGATTATGTTGCGTGGCCATCGCCCGGAGTGTTTCCTACAAATCTATTCGGCTATAACATTGCATGGAACATATCTGTAAATATACTGAAATATGGAAGTCCAGATATAAACAAAATAAAAATTACGTTGGAACATACCAATAGCAGCAAGGTTTGGACTTTTTCAAAAAGCACACCATCTTCAACAAGCGCAGGAAAGGCTTATTTTAATATTGACAAAGGTGGTTATGGTATCAGTAATTCTATCATATTTCGTCCCGAATTGGAAAGTTCATTTAAATATAAGGATGGCGATGTATTTAAGGTTACTGTTTCGGGGCTTGATAAAGATTTAAGTTATACGGTTAAAATGTTTAATATGGATAACTAAGGAGAATCATAATGATTACACAATATCATAAACTCGCACTCTCGGCAGCTTTTGAGCTTTCTTCTTACGGCGAAAATAGTTGTAATTATGCTGATTCTGTCTGTGCATATATCTATACACCCAAAACACGTTTAGAACAGATTTCAAACTATACCGTAGAAGTAAAGAATTACCAATTAGCAGTAAACGATACAACACTTGTAACCGTTTACTATATATTGCCGAAAAATATAACAGCCGATACAAAGGTCTTTT
>Ga0268262_10001261_pt1 | contig 31745 bp, 17 predicted proteins | sample TergutNc150P3_FD_190354 | JGI IMG/M metagenome (GOLD analysis project Ga0268262, IMG submission 190354) | Nasutitermes corniger P3 segment gut microbial community from laboratory colony in Florida, USA - Nc150 P3 (SPAdes) (version 2) | ecosystem: Host-associated > Arthropoda: Insects >... | reverse complement strand
GAACGGCAGAACGCCTCACCAAGCCTTCGTTGAAGGTATTCCAAACCACGTTGAAAAGGAGGATTCGGCAGCTTAATTTTCGGTTTCATTCGGAGGCTGACTGTCAGCTAATTACTATGCTTGTACAATCAGTATTTCATTAAAATCTATATTATTATAATATTTACTTTCCTTGCATATTTTTATTTCTTCAATGTCATATATTTTCTTTTTAATTTTTTCTTTTATTATTTTTACTATTTCAGGCTTTAATATTTTTAGGTCATTTGTGATAATTTCATATACAATGGCTAAATCTATTCCGACATAATCATGTACTATTCTATTTCTAAAATCCTTTATTTTTTGCCATTCAACATTCGGATAATCATTTTTTAATTCATCGGTTATCTTTGAGGCATTTTCTCCTATATTTACCAACAATGTAAGCGAGGCGTTAAAATTCATTTGTTCATTTAATTCAAATAATTCTTCAGCGTCATTTGCTTTTTCAATATATTTCCATATTTTTCCGATATATTCTAAAATATTTAACAAATATAATAAATCATTTTTCTCATTTGGTAACATATTTCATATCTCTTTCAGCACGATGTAATATTATTGGATTAGCATACTTTTTTAGCATTATATCTACTTCTTTTTCTGTTATTTTTTCCAGATCATTTTTTAAGCCTACTAAATTTTTAATATTATAATTCTCTGTATCAATATAAAAATCAATATCGTTAGCTTTTTCCCCTCGTGCAAACGAGCCAAATACACCTATTCTTTCAAGGTTGTATTTTTTGAGCAAATTCTCGTTTTTTATAGCCTTTTCCAAAGCATTGATTGTTTCAATATTCACAAATATAATTTTACAACATTATTTTAATTTTATCAAATAGTTTTTATGTATATTGTCTTACGTTTTAGCGGAAACTGACTGTTTTTTACGGCGCAAAAACGCAATACTGTTTATTTATAAATCTTACTTCCCGGCGGCACAGACTGCGTTATCCACACACTGCCGCCGATGACGCTTCCGCTGCCGATTACAGTCTCTCCGCCCAGAATTGTCGCGTTAGCGTAGATTGTTACGTCATCCTCAATAGTTGGGTGGCGTTTATGGTCGCTTTCCTCTTTTCTTACGGAAAGAGCTCCAAGCGTAACGCCTTGATATAGTTTTACATTTTTCCCTATTATCGTCGTCTCTCCTATTACGACGCCGGTTCCGTGATCAATAAAAAACGATTCGTCTATTTGAGCGCCCGGGTGAATGTCAATGCCTGTTCGTCCGTGAACAAGCTCGCTCATCATTCGCGGGATTATGGGAACCTGCCGTGTCCATAAAAAATGCGCCATTCTGTGAACTGTAATCGCCTGAAAGCCGGGATAGGAAAGAATTACTTCGTTGGCGCTCTTTGCCGCTGGGTCTCCGCGCACTGCGGCTTCCAAATCCCTTTCTAAAATTACTCTTATTTTAGGCAGTTCTTCAAAAAATTCTTCAACAACAAGCGAGGCTGCAGCCCTGCAAGTTTCATGCTTACAATTTAATGTCTCGCTCCGCACGGAAAATACAATACTTTTTTCCACCTCGCTCCTTAAAGCCAAAGATATTTTTTTTATTTTTTTTGCCGTGTTTTTCCGCAAAGATTCTCTTTCAGTGCTTATGTTTTCCAAAAAGCCGGGGAAAAGCAATTCTTCAAGACCGTGTACTATGCCGTCAACGCTTTCCCTTCCCGGAAGGTTCATTACGCCGGAATGATTAACCATGCCGTAAGCTTCGTAATTTTCAAGAAACGAATCTATGCTTTTTTCAAGTCTTGACACACGGACTCTCCCTTATCGGCTTTGTCAACTAACGTTGAAAGATCATTGCCGCCTTTGAAGCGCAATACGTTAACCATAAAAATATTTAACTTGTTGACAATATTCGGCGGCAGAAGGTTGCCGTCTACTTCCACGGAAAGTATCGGGTAATTGCGTTCTCTCGCCCACGGAGTGAACAGTCCTTCAATTACACGTCCGATAAGACAGGCAAACGGACTTATGTTCACAATGCCTGAGTATCCTTCGTCCATCGCCGCCGCCGCAGAACCGGAAGAAACGGCTATTTCCGAATTGAGTTCAAGGTTGACAAAATGCTCCTGCGTGTACTTCATAATATGACGCATATCGTGCGGAGTTTCGGGGATTAAACCTGTCGGCTCCAAAATGGCAAGAACTTTCTTTTCGATATGATGTTTCCACCATTCTTCAATCTGAAGTTTCTTAAGGTCTTTGGACGGTTTCGAGAAAAGCCTTGTGCCGGGTTTTTGCAGTTTAATGAGTTTTTTAAGCGCATACTCGCGGACAAAATCAAGGTAATGTATCCATTCGCTTATGCCGGCGACTTTTACAACAATGCCCCTCTCGCTCATAAGCTCAATTAATTCGCCGACGGCGAAATCGTCACGGCGTACATAAATCTCGCCTACAATCAACACTCGGGGACAATCCGTTATTTTTCGTTTTAACGGTATCTTTTTTACGTCTGTCGCGACATTCTTCAATTCTTTCCACAGCGCTTTGGGGTTGTGTTCTACGGCGTGCATAACTTTGCGCCATGAATGTTCAAAATCTTTTTCGGCTTTTACGGGATCAACCGCCGCCGCTAAGAGAGAACATTGAATGTCTTTTAAGTAGTCGGATAACACTATACCTTTCCACATCTCTTTGGCGAAACTGGGTCCAAGCTCCGTGTATGAATTATCGGCGGAGAGGATAAAGACTACTACGTTTTCAAGACGCAAATCACGGAAAAGATTGTCGTAGTAGACATAATACTGCCCCGTACGGCAGGGACCTGTCGTTATCGGCACAAAGAGAAGATACAACTCGTCTTTGCGGTATTTGTCGCTGAAGAAAAATTCCAACGCGCTGCCCAAAACCAAATGGCTTGGCACGCATTCCTTGCCCGACGCATGAGCGCGAGCCGCTTGAATTGTTTTTGCCGTCGCCACAGGCATCGCCTCAGCGTTAATGCCCAAACTGCGAATTGCCGCTCCCATGTATTCGGTGGAAATATTTCCCATGTTGGAGAGCAAAACTTTTACCCTCTTATTGTCTATAACCGGAATTCTCTCTCCTGTTTTTATATTGTCTATGCGTAAATCGAATTCGCCCGAATACATTTTTTCGCAGACAAACCTCATTCCGTTGTCGTAGCGTTCATCCTCAAACTGATTTTTCTTCGCGCGGTAACCGTCGATGATGTCGAGGAACGCCTCAACACGGGTATCGACTCCGGCATCGGCGGAGTGGGAATCCAGCTCAAGCACGAGGAAGGGTTTTTGCCCCATCATCCATTTCACATAATGGAGAATGAACGAGTCGGGAGCGCACGAAAAGTTTGAAACAAACGTAAGATAGATGTTGTCTTCTTTTTTAAGAAGCTTCGCCGCCTTTAAGTCCTGCTGACCGTAGAACCAGTACATATTCGGGAAAATAATTTCGTCACGGAACGGCAGAATGTCAAACGGAACAATTGAATAGCCGCGTGTTGTAAACTTGCGCGGAATACCCATGTTCGCTTCCGGTGTGAATGCGTTGTACGGTCTGCCTAACACGGCGATAACAGGTCTATCCGCTTTGCGCGCGTCTTCAATCGCTTGAATACCCATTTTTTCCGCCGCTTCAAAATAACTTCTCTGTTTAGCCCACGCGGTATCAAACGCCGCTTTTGTTTCCGCTTCACTTATGCCTAAAAGTTTTGTCATCTCGCAGAACAATTCGAGCGCTTTTCCTTCGCCGAACTTAAAACTTACAACAAGCGGAAGCCATTTCTTTTTGTCGATATCGGGGAAAGCTTTGCCCATGTAATAAGGAAGCGCTTGAGTAATCGGACAAAAGTTTGCGTGTACTTTTTCTTCGTAACTGGGCATATCACGGAAATGCGGCAGAAGCACATAATCGGCTTTTTTGTCCAAACAATCCTGTATCGCTCCGTGCGCTATTTCCGCAGGGAAGCAGTAGGTCGATTCCGCTCTCGCAACTCCTGCGTGGGCAACTTCCGTAGAAAGGAATGTTTTAATTCCCAACTCGTGGAAGAACCAACTGTAAAGCGGATAGAGAGTGTGAACGGAGAACGCACGAGGAATGCCGACGACAAAATCACGTTTGTATGTTTGCTCGCCGTTTACGGGAGCGGCAAATTCTTCAAATAACATCTTCTGCCGTTTTTCGACATAATCAAACACAGGCACGTCTTTTACCTGCTTACGCATATTCGTGTATTTGTTACAGCGTCCGCCGAACATATATTTGTGATCGTTTACATTTAACACTTGTATCGGACAGAGATTTTCGCAGGACTGGCAGTTGAAGACACGCTCATAGCCGATTTCACGGTTAATGATGTCGTCAAGAACGATTGTCTGCTCCGCAAGAAGCCCGTCGTCTCTTTTTCGCTTTGCAAGCAACGCAACGCCGAAACAGCCCATAAGCTCAGGAGCCGGCGGAACAAGGATTTCCTTGTTCAAGAGCATAGCAAAAGCGAGAGGAACTGCCGGGTTTTTAGCGACGCCGCCCTGCAGGAAGATTTTGCCGCCGATGGTGCGGTTTCCCACAACACGGTTAAGATAATTCGATACTATAGAACAAACAATGCCGGCGGTAATATTTTCCCTGCCTGCGCCCTGCTGAACCGCCTTGCGGATATCGCTGTTAATAAACGCAGAGCAGTGTTCGCCGAATTTACACGGCGAAGGAGCGCCTAACGCTATCGGTCCAATATCTTTCGCGCTGTGAATTGACAAGTCTCCCGCGGCGGATTCTTCCAAGAAAGAGCCTGTTCCCGCCGAGCAGGCTTCGTTCATAGCGTAGTCGATAGGCACGCCGTTTTTAAGAAGAACATATTTTGCGTCCTGTCCGCCGATTTCAAAAATCGTTTCCACTTCTTTATCAAAAAATGTCGTGCCGACAGAGTGCGCTATAATTTCGTTGTATACGCCCGGCGTTTCCAAAAACACGCCGAGTATTTCACGGCTTGAGCCTGTTGTTGAAACTAGGCAAATATCGATTTTTTTATCGCCTGTGTCGGCTATTATTTTTTCCTGAATAATTGAAAGACATTCTTTAAGCGCCTTAACAGGATCGCCGTGAGTGCGTCCGTAATGGCTTGCGGTAATTTCAAATGTTTCGATATCGACAAGACACGCTTTTGTGGTGGTAGAACCGCCGTCAACGCCCAGAATGTATTTGCGTCCGGCTTGCACTTTGCCGTCGGTTTTTTCAAAAACTTTTACTTTGTCTTTCCAATCACGTAACGCTTCCAACGAGCCGAAGCGGACATCGTTCGCTCTAAGCAAATTGTCGGCGGAAGGCAGTTTGCTTCCCGATTGCAGCGCCATAACTGCCGCTCCCAACGCTTCAAAGACAGGGGCGGTGTCGGGAATAATAAATTCGATATTCGGCGCTTTCTCCCGGATAAAGCGGATAATGTGGCGGTTAAGAGTGATGCCGCCTGTGAGCGCTACCCTGCCCGACGTCACCTTGGCACGTTTTAAGAAGTCGATAACTTTAACCGCCATTACATCGGAAAGCGACAGTACGATATCGTCCTTTGTCGCCTCACGTTTATTCAGTCTGTGGGTACAATCGCTTTTCATAAAAACGGAACAGCGTGTTGAAAGGGCGTAGACTTTGGCGGAGTCGGGAACTTTATCGATATCGTCCAGAGTCATATCCATACGAGCAAGCTGCTGTTTAAGGAATTCGCCGGTCCCGCTCGCGCATTTATTACCGGAAAAACTGTTGATTATTTTGCCGTCGGAATCCAGAGAATAGACAATAAGGTCTTCGCCGCCCATGCTGACTACGGCGTCTGCTTTAATTCCAAGGCTTCGCAGAGCCGCCTCGACGCAGAGCGGTTCCAAAGTGCCGCTTACATCGAACATAAATCGACCTTCGTTTCCCGTAACGAGAGCCGGAATGCCTTCGGGAACTTTTCCTTCCGCCAAAAGCTTATGAACCGCCGCGCTAAAATCACCCTCATGGGGCGTAAAAGCCGTCCATACGGGTTTATTGTCTTCTAATAAAGCCATTTTCAGGCTGGTTGAACCGATGTTTATACCAAGTGACTTCATTTTACTATTCTAGCAAAGTTGCCGTATTGATTCAACAAGGGTAATAGTCATATAATTTACATAATTCATAATATAAGGAGAGAAATATGAAAAAATGGGTTTGTTCAGTTTGCGGTTATGTACACACAGGCGATCAGCCTCCCGCGCAATGTCCTCAGTGCAAGGTTCCTGCCGAGAAATTTAAGGAACAGGTTTCGGGCGGCGGTTATGCCGCGGAGCATGTTGTCGGAGTGGCAAAAGGCGTCGATGCCGACATAGTAAAAGACCTGCAGGCGCACTTTAACGGCGAATGCTGCGAAGTTGGAATGTATTTGGCTATGAGCCGTGTCGCGGAACGCGAAGGTTATCCTGAAATCGCCGACGCGTATAAACGCTACGCTTTTGAAGAAGCGGAGCACGCCGCCAAGTTTGGCGAGCTTTTGGGCGAAGTCGTTACCGACAGCACAAAGAAAAACCTGGAATTGCGTATTGAAGCGGAATTCGGCGCTTGCGCCGGTAAGACAGATATCGCGAAAAGAGCCAAAGAGAAAGGGCTGGACGCGATACACGACACTGTCCACGAAATGGCTCGCGACGAAGCTCGGCATTGCGCGGGCTTTAAAGGGCTTTTGAAAAGGTACTTTTAGTCCGAAAATTAAGATATGAGGCTCCAAAAAGCAATTTTTCTTCTCTTTGCGCTTGCGCTGTTTTCGACCTGTAAAACAGCCAAGGCAAAGGTTGAAATTGTTGAGGAGCCCGAACTTCCTCAGCAAGGACATGCCGGTCCCGTCTTCTCTGTGGCGTTCAGCCCCGACGGGAATCAGTTTGTTTCCGGATCAGGCGATACCACAATTAAGCTCTGGGACACAAAAACAGGCAGGGAAATTAAAACTTTTAAGGGGCATACCTCGTGGGTTAATTCAGTGGCGTTCAGCCCCGACGGTAAACAAATAGTTTCTTCCGGTTCTTACGAAAATAAAGTCAAACTTTGGGACATAGAAACAGGCGAATTGATAAGGACTTATTCCTTAACTTTTGCGCTGTTACCCGGCATGGTTACTTCAGTAACATTCAGCCCCGACGGCAAACAAATTCTCGCAAGCTACTCGGATAATACCGTCAGAATTTGGGACGCGTTATCGGGAAGGGAACTGCGAATGTTTAACGGGCAATTAGGGATGATTACTTCCGCGGCATTCAACCCCAACGGCAAGCAGATTATCTTTTTGGATCAATCCGATAACATAGGCAAATTCGCGGCGACCATAAAATACATAGACACGGCGACAGGCAAAGAATTAAAAACCTTTCCAAGATACAGAGAAAGTCTTTATTCGATAAGCTTCAGTCCCGACGGCGATTCTATTCTTTTCGGCTCAGGCGACGGCAACATAAAAATCTGCGACGTTGTTTCCGGCAAAGAAATTAAAACATTGTCGGGACATACAGGTTGGATTAATTCCGTTTGTTTCAGTCACGACGGTTCTCAAATTGTTTCCGGTTCAGGTTCCAACGACAACACCATTAAACTGTGGGACACGGCGACAGGCAGGGAGATAAGAACTTTTGCCGGACATACTTCGTGGGTAATTTCCGTAGCGTTCAGTCCCGACAGCAAACAAATTCTTTCAGGCTCCCGCGATACAAGCATCAAACAGTGGGACGCGAGGACAGGCGAATTAATCAGGACGATTGGGACGCAAAAATAAACTGAGCAATAAAAATATATCGCTTACATTTTCTTCGCACAATAAAAAAGGGGCTTTGTACCGCAGTACAAAACCCCTTAATCAGATCAAACGCCTAAAGTAGTAATGGCGTTATAACCCGAAATTATTTCCAGTAATCTCCACCGCCGAATCAATCGTTACCGTGCCGTTGCCGCTTTTGTATACCGCATAGTTGCCCTCTCCCGCTTTTGAAACCGTGCCGCCGGTAATGTTTACCGCGCCGGTAGAATTGTTGCGTATCGCGTTACCGGTAGTGGTTGAAGTATTTGCTACTGTGCCGCCTCTCATTTCAAACCGCGGATCGGTCGCGGTTCCGCTACTCGCGATAAAAATCGTGGCTTGCGTTTCGGTTACGTTTGCCGAGGTAACCAGCGTCGGTGTCTCGGTATCCTGCGACACGGTGATTTTGCCTGTGGAATAGTTGTATGCCGCATAGCCAGTTGTCGCCGAAACCGTACCGCCGGAGATGATAACCGTGCCGGTGGAATTGTTGTATACCGCACTGCCCGTTGTTGTTGAAACCGTACCACCGGAAATCGTTATCATACCGGCGGCATTGTTGCTCACCGCCCTGCTCGTTGTCGAAGAAACCGTACCGCCGGAGATTGTTACCGTACCAGCACCATAGTTATTTATTGCAAAGTAGGTTTCTGACGATACCGTACCGCCGGATATGGTTACCGAGGCGGTAGAAGCGTTGTAAATTCCATAGCCCGAACCCGTTGATTTAACCGTACCGCCGGAGATTTTAATCGTGCCCGAACCAGAACTGCTACCGGCATATATCGAATAGCCAAGAACGCTGCCTGAAGTGTTTTCTACCCTGCCGCCTTGGATTTCAAGCGTTCCGCTAGCATAAAAGAAAATCGTGCCTAACTGACCTGAAATAATGGCATTTGCCGATGTTACCAGTGCGTCTCCAGATATAGTTATTTTACCGGTGCTATTGTTGGCTATCGCGGCGTTGTTTCTTGCCGACACTGTACCGCCGGAAATTGTTACAGTACCAGTACTATAGTTATACAACCCAATACTGGTTAACGACGAAACCTTGCCGCCTGTGATTATTACCTCGCCGTTGGAATAATTATACACTCCTGAGCCGGTTAATGATGAAATCGTACCGCCGGAAATGGTCGCCTTACCGCCGCCGGCTGAAGTAGTATAGCTGTACACCGCATGGCTCCATTCTGACGAAACTGTGCCACCGGAAATGTTTAACATACTGCCATTACCATAGTTATACACCGTATAGGCGGATTCTGATGAAACAGTGCCGCCTGAGATGTTTACCACCCCACCGTCGGCATTGTTGTACACCGTATAGCTGTTTACTGACGAAACCGAACCGCCTGAGATGTTTATCGTACCAGTGGTATTGTTGTATACCGCCCTGCCGGAGCTAGCAGAAACCGCACCGCCTGAGATGTTTACCGTACCTGTTGAAGCGTTGTATACCGCAGTGGCGTTTGAAGTATTATCACCGATGTTTTCTACCGTGCCGCCTGAGATTTCAAGCCTCGGGCCGGTCGCGGTTCCATTGTTTGCGATTAAAATCGTGGCTTCCCCGGATGTTACGTTTGCCGATATTACCTTCGCTGTTCCTGACACGGCAATTTTGCCGGTGGAAGCGTTGCGTATCGCAATACCCGTTGTCGCGGAAACCGTGCCGCCGAAAATGCTTACAGTACCGGTGGAATTAAGGTATACCGCCCTGCCGTTTGTAGCGGCAGTGTTTGCTATGTCCGCCACGCTGGTTAGGGAAACCGGATCGGAAATGATTATGGTTCCGCCGGTAGCCGACGATACACTTGACGTAATTTTACCCAACAGCGTAACCGTTCCCCATGTTTCTTCGGTCGTGTTGCTAAATGTTATGGATGCCGCGCCAATATCCAGCGCATCAGCACCGCTTCCAAACTGTATTGCCGCGATGCCGCCGTCCGCGTTGGATCTGATGCCGTCAATGACATCCTGAATGGGCTGGTTAGCCGTTCCAATAACCGTGTCGCCTCTCTTTGCGGTGAACTTGTCGCCGCTTCCTGTAATGACGTATGGAAGGGCGGTAACGATAAATTGCACGTCAAACGACTCCGAAATTCCGTTCCCGCCGGATACGGTAACAGTTGCTTCGTATGCCTCTTCCGCAAGACCGGATTTGCGCCGGACATTAAATGAGCTCATGCCTTCAGTGACAATGCTGTTTATTGAGACAGCCGACAGTGTGAAAGCATTCGCGCCTGTGCCTGACAGCGAGACAGTCAGTGGACCGGTTGCGTGGTCTCCGATGTTGGTAATATGAACCGTCAGCACCGGTGATGCCGAGGTATAACCTTGAGCCACGGTACCGAACGAGGGCGAACCAATAACGGAAAGGATAATACCGAAAACCGGCGTGCTGCCTGTTGCCGGGAACTCGGCGATAACGCTGCCGGAGTCAACCGCGTTGCTTGTTATTGCCCCCACCACCGTAAAGAAGTCAGCCTCCACGCCGTTCAGGGTGTAGCCGGCTTTTGCCGTCAGGGTGATAATCGCCGTGTACGCGGTTCCTTCGGCAAAAGTTGTCGGGTCATTGATCCATTCCACCGTTCCCGTAAACTGCGCCGTCTCAATTATTGTTTTTACCGGCGTTCCGCCGCTTACGGGATACGTTACACCGTCAATCTCCGCTATGTCGATAACGGCAGGATGTTCGGGCGTTCCCGCGGTTGTCGGAAACACAGCGGAAACAGAACCGGAATCAACCGCGTTGTTTGCTGTTGCCCCCGTCACCGTAAAGAAATCCTCCTCCACGCCGTTCAGGGTATAGCCGCTTTTTGCCTTCAGGGTGATAAGTGCCATATAATGCGTTGAGGCGGCAAAGGTTCCGTGTACTGGCGGAAACCATGAAACAGTCCCCGTAAACTCCTCCGTCTCGGTAACCGTCGTTACCGGTATCCCGCCGGTTTCCGGCGCTGTTACGCCTTCAATAGCTTTAATAGTAACGGTTGAGTCGGATGCCGACGTTGCGACGGCTACGGGTGTTGTTTCGTCATCGTCCGACGCCGGGCAGCCAATCATTAATATGGCTGCAAATCCGATTACCGCTACAAGCGCGGCAAATCCTAACACTTTAATTGTGTTTTTCATCAAAAACTCCTTTTTCGTGATTTATATAAAAAAAGCCGGTCTTCCCGCATAAGCGGAAATCCGGCATTTTTTCGAGGATAATGAGAATAAAAATAATTATATTAAGAAAAAATGGAAAAAAGAGAAAACTTATGTTACGGCATTTTTGCGGGTGAGTCGGGCATATAGATAGTACCCCCCCCCCCCCCCCCGAGAATACAGACATTTTTTGCGTTATATATTGACTTTTATCGTCAAAATTGGCGGTTTTTACGCTCATGTTAAACAATATATCGCAATTGTGAGTATTTATCCTGCTCATTGTGAGAAAATACCATTTCTAAGTGAAAATTACAAGTGGGTAAAAGAGGAAAAAATAAATATAGTCTTTTTTTTGAATTTATGTAAAAATACTGCAATGGGTGTGGTATTTAAATTTTTTATGCCGTTTATTTTACTTTTTTGTATTCAGACTGTTTATGGCATAGACTTAACCAAAAAAGAAATAGAAACCTACTTGATAGGAGAATATAATCGCAGTTTTGACTATAATATCGGTATAGAAGCGGCCGGCGGAATTGAATTAAACAACATATGCAATTTTAGAAGCGGTGTTTTATATAAAAAAGGCGCGGATAGTTCGGATATAAATTCGTTTTTGGGCGGCAAATATTCGCCTTTTTCAAAAATACCTCTCAGTTTCTCCTTTTTATATATCTATAACGGTCTGCCTGAATATAAAACCAATTCGCACTCTATTTTGCCGTTTATATCGCTTAATACAAAATACGCCGGAGTATCAATAGGACCGAATTTCAAGTTTACATCTTTCTTAGATGAAACTGCGATATTTGAATTTATTATTTCATCTTTAATCTACTTCAATTTTATCAATAACGAAACGCTTCGCATTGGAATAAGCGCCGGTAATTTCAGCGAATTTTTCACTAGAAACATAGGGGCATACTCTATAAGAGCAAATGCCGAAATACGCCTTAACGATAATTTACTTTTAATTAATGAATTGGAATTTCTGCAGAGCGGCGCAGACGGTCTTACCTCGACTTTTTTCGGACTTGCTTTGCACGGAGGAGTAAAATTTACATGGTAAAATATCCGGTAAAGATTACTTTATATATTCTTCTTTTAAAATTATTTTGTTTAACAGGATGCGATGATTTTCAGGACTTTATTACATCGACTGATCTTGACAAACGTCTTGCCGAAAAAGACAATTTTAAATATCTTGATTCGCGAGGCGGAACGACGCTCTCTTTGAAGAACGAAAATGATTATTCATTTATTGTGCTTACTGACACTCATATAGAAGACGGCAACGCGTTCGGACTGGAAAAGATTGCGGATGTTATACAAAATGACAAGCAAATTGAATTTGCCGTTGTTTTAGGCGATATTTCCAATAATGGAGCCGAGCGGGATATTAAAAAATTTATAGAGATTTCAGATCTTTTTAAAGTTCCTTGTTATCCTGTTATCGGAAATCACGATATTTTTTCAAACAACTGGAAGAATTGGAGAGACTTAATAGGTTCTACAAATTATCAAATTACCGGAAACGGAATTAATCTGCTTATTTTGGACTCCGCCAATTCTTTCTTTGGCAAACAGCAACTGGACTGGCTTGAGAGCAAAATAAAAAACTCTAAAGGAAACACTTTTGTTTTTACCCATTGTAATTTTTTTGTTAATGGCATTAACCTACAACAATCTTCGAATGCCAAAGAAAGAGCCCGTATAATTTCCATATTACAAAATAAGTGCAATATAGCGTTTTCGGGACACACGCATGAGCGTTATATAAACTCAGCCGGAAATGTTCAATATATAACTATTGAAGATTACAAGGATAAAAAAGCTTACTGTATTGTAACGGTAAAAAACTCCGTTGTTACTTACAAGTTTGAAAAAATATAATTTTTTTACATTCAGTTGTCTGCGCGTTCAACTCCGTCCGGTACGGATAAACATTTAAGCGTCTTAATCATTATGGGAATTACGACAACAAGGCTCGCAAGTTCTGATACCGGTCTTGAAAGCTGAATGCCGTTAAGACCCAGTAGAGGCGCTAAAACAAAAAGGCTAGGTATTAAGAATAATCCCTGACGCGATAAGGCGACAACGCTTGCGTCTAACGCTCTCCCCATTGTCTGCGTCATCATGTTTACCATTACCATTCCGGCGGCAAAGGGCAGGCTTATACATTGAAACCTAAGACCCAATGCGCCTATCGCTATTACTTCTAAATCGTCTTTTCGGAATAACGCTATTATCTGCGGCGCGAATATTGCCAAAAAGATCGATATTACCAGTAAAATGCCAAAGGAAAATTTTACGCAGAACCAGAACGCCTTTTTTACTCTGCTGTACAATTTCGCTCCGTAATTAAAACCGCACACGGGCTGAAACCCCTGACCAAAACCAAGAACAACCGACATAGCGAACATGGCGATTCTGTTGGAAATAGAAATTGCGGCGATTGCCGCGTCTCCGTAAGGTTTTGCGAAATGATTAATAATAATCGAAACAATGCTCATAAGACTCTGCCTGATGAGCGCGGGTACTCCTCCCTTAAACATTTCAGAGTAACGTTTTAAAGAAGGAGAAAAATGTAAAACATTGATTGGGATATTTCCCTTGCGCGTTGAGCAATAAAAAAAGAGAATGCAAAAACTTATTATCTGACTTATCAACGTGGCGATTGCCGCGCCTTTTACTCCCCATTTAAAAACAAAAATAAAAAGCGGATCAAGAAAAATATTTAAAATAGCGCCGGATAACATTCCAAACATCGCTATTGCCGCGCTTCCCTGAAAACGCAGCTGCTGATTCAATACGGTAGCGGAAACTATCCAGGGGGAGGCGAGCAAAATAAAGAAAATATATTCCTTCGCGTGCGGTTTTATCGTCGGCGTCGCGCCAAGCCACTCCGACAAATGCCCAAGCATCGCAAGTCCTGTAAGGGCTATTACTGCCATAGTAATAAAACCGCTGACAAGCCCTGTTACCGCCATGCGGGATGCGTCTTCGTTCTTCTGCGCTCCCAAAGCCCGCGACATATAATTTCCGGATCCCTGTCCGAAGAAAAAGCCCATTGCCTGAATAATCGCCATAAGAGGGAATGCTATACCGACAGCCCCAACATGACTTGTCCCCAAAGAACTGACAAAAAAAGTGTCTGTTATATTGTAAATAGCGGAAATCAACATTATTAAAATACTGGGTCCCGCGAGTTCAAGGACATTCCTCTCCACAGGGGAAGTGGTCATCTTAATAAACTTTTCACTTTTAACGGGCATAGCATCGTCTGACATATTGATAGTATACGCAAATAAATTAATGTATACTATCCCGATACACTTGCTCGTTTTTGAAGATTAAAATATAGTATTAATATGGTAGAATACATCGAACCAAAGGTTCTTAAAGGTTTTAGGGATTTTCTCCCGTCTGCGGAAATTGTCCGCCGCGGTTTGATCGAAAAAATTGAAAACACATTCCGCTTTTTCGGCTTTGTTCCCATTGATACTCCCGCTCTTGAATACGCGGAAATACTACTGGGAAAGGGCGGCGGAGAGACGGAAAAACAAATCTACCGGTTCAAAGACAACGGAGAGCGGGATGTCGCCCTTCGCTTTGATTTAACAGTACCCTTTGCCCGCTATGTCGCGCTGCACAAAGAAGAGCTTACATTTCCATTTAAACGCTACCACATCGGCAAAGTGTGGCGCGGCGAAAACACACAAAGGGGACGCTACCGCGAATTTACACAGTGCGATTTTGACATCATCGGCAGCGACAGCGCGGCGGCTGATTTTGAGATTCTATATTTAATCCGCACCGCCCTTCTTAACTTGGGGCTGGACGTCACTATTCATGTAAACCACCGGGGACTTTTTAACCGTTTCCTTTCAAACATCGGGCAGAGCGAAAAATCCGCCGACATTCTTCGTACTGTTGATAAACTTTCAAAAGTGGGCGCGGAAGAAACAAAGAAAACTTTAACTGAACTTGCGGGTGAAAAAAACGCTGAGAAAATTCTTGAGTTTATCGGAGCAAAGGGCAGTTTTAAGGAAACGCTTGATCACATAACGGAGTTATCGGGCGGCGACTGCCCCGAATCAGAACTGTTGGCTTCCCTGCACCGGCATATGCTGGAAGCCGCCAGCCTTGATGAAACCGCGGACGAAAGCAAAAATGCCGATCCATTTGTTCTTGCCCCTTCGATTACACGAGGTCTTGATTACTACACCGGCGTAGTGTTTGAAACATTTTTAAACGAACTTCCCGATATTGGTTCAATCTGTTCGGGCGGACGCTACGACAATCTCGCCGGATTGTACTCCAAGGACAAGGACTCAATCAGCGGGGTGGGTTCTTCCATCGGTCTTGACCGTCTTCTTGCCGCCCTTGAAAGCCTTAATAAGCTGCCCACGGAAAATAACTGCCGCGTCGCCATAGCCTGCGTGGACGCCGATAAATCCGGGCAGTATCAGGCGCTGGCGGGGAAACTGCGGCAAGAAGGAATACCCTGCGAAGTTTTTACTGACAAAATCGATCTTGTAAAACAATTCATAATCGCCGAAAAAAAGGGCTTGCGTTATGTGATAATACCGGGCGATAACCCGCTCGGCAATAACATTACTCTGCGCGACCTTGCTGAACGGCGAAACGCAGAAGTGTCTATCGAAGAGGCTGTTTCAAAGTTAAAATAAGGATTTTTATTACCCAATAAATTTCCTGTGCGAATTTTTAACATTTAACTGATTTACCATCGCGTAATGCATTGTCGTATCAATTTTAACGTGACCCAGAAGGCGCTGAACCTGCTCTATGGGCATTCCTTTGTCGATGGCTCTTGTCGCCAGCGTCCTGCGGAATTTGTGCGGGTGAACTTTGTATAAGTCCGCCCGTTTGCCAATCTCGCGAAGGCGCGTTTCTATTCCGCCAATCATCAATCGGTCATAGGGCATTGTCAGCGATACGAATAACGCGGGATTATCGTCCGTGCGGCTGTTCAGATAATCCAAAAGATGGATTTTTGTTCTCGCGTCAAAATACACAAGCCGCTCGTTCCCTCCCTTGCCGAAAACCACACATTCGCGCTCATGAAAATTAATGTCTTCGCGGTTTAACCTAACCAACTCGCCTACGCGCATTCCCGTCGACGTTAATAAATCGATCATCGCTAAATCGCGTACTTCTTCGCATACGTCCCGTAAAAGTTCAAGCCCTTCGTCAGATAACGTTTCTTTGATTATTTTATCGGTCTTAATTTTATGAATTCGCCGCACGGGGCTTTTTAGAATATAATCTTCATCTTCCAGCCAACCGAAAAAACTGGAAAAAATACGCCGCATGTTATCAACTGTCACTTTGCTTGAGTTTCTTTTTTTCTGGTAATCCGCCAAATAACAGCGAAGATCATCGGTGTTAATTTGACATACCTGTTTGTTTACGATTTTAAGCATATAACTTACAGTTGAATAATAGTATTTTAAAGATTTTTCCGAGCAGCCTTCTATTCTTTTTGCCGCGATAAAAACCGCAAGTAAATTATCTTCCGTTTCGCCGTTTGAATCGGAAGATTCCCGCTTTTTTATTTCATAATTGTAAATTGCGTGCGTTAAAACGCGCTGTAATTCCGCTAACTGTTCCACCGTAAGAATATCGGTCATATCCGCCAAAATTTCCGTAACCATTTTTTCTCTCATTTTTTCCCGCCTTTTTAAAAGAATGCCTTATTTTCGGCAAAACTCCATAAATCGCGATTTAGTTTTACGTTATTTTTTTAATTTTTAAAAATAAAAAACTTGTTTTCTTGTAAAAAACATAAATAAAAACAAAAGTATCCCGCTATACATTCCCCTTAAACGCCGTTATACTGTATTCATGGCAAAAATAAACATGACAAACCCTATTGTCGAAATTGACGGGGACGAGATGACCCGCGTTTTGTGGGCGGTTATTAAAGATAAAATGTTACTCCCTTTTATCGATCTAAAAACCGAATATTACGATCTTGGTCTTACAAACAGGGATAATACCAACGATGAAGTCACCGTAAAATCCGCGGAGGCGATAAAAAGACTTGGCGTAGGGGTAAAATGCGCGACAATAACGGCGAACGCCGCGAGAAAGACCGAATATAATTTAAAATATCTGCTCCCAAGCCCGAACGCGACAATCAGGGCAATGCTTGACGGGACTGTATTCCGCAAACCTATTTCCGTTAGCCGCATAAAGCCGACTGTTACCACGTGGAAGTCTCCCATCGTTATCGGTCGTCACGCTTACGGCGACGTTTACAAATCGGCGGAAATGGAAATTGACGGACCCGGCATGGTGGAACTGGTTTACACAAAAAACGACGGAACCGAACGCCGTGTAAAAGTAGCCGATTTTAACGGGAAGGGCGTAGTTCAGGGAATACATAACTTTGATGAATCAATCAGGAATTTCGCCCGCGCCTGTTTTATTTACGCAATCTCGGAAAAACTTCCCATTTGGTTTGCGACAAAAGATACAATTTCTAAAATATACGACGGCCGCTTTAAGGCTATTTTTAACGATGTATACGAAACCGAATTTAAAGAAAAATGCAAAGCCGCGGGCATTGATTATTTTTACACATTGATAGACGACGCTGTCGCGCGCGTGGTAAAAAGCGAAGGCGGATTTTTGTGGGCGTGTAAAAATTACGACGGCGACGTTCAAAGTGACATGATCGCGAGCGCGGCGGGAAGTCTTGCCATGATGACAAGCGTTCTTGTCTCCCCTTCCGGTATTTTTGAATATGAGGCGGCTCATGGGACTGTTCAACAGCATTACTATCGCTATAAAAAAGGGGAAAAAACCAGCACAAACCCAACCGCGCTTATTTTCGCGTGGAGCGGCGCTCTGGCGAAACGCGCGGAACTTGACAACCTGCCCGATCTTGCGAATTTCGCGAAAAGACTTGAAGAAGCGGTGGTCGGCGCGGTAGAAAACGGAATAATGACGGGGGATTTGGCAAAACTTTCCAATCCTCAGCCGGATAAGATTTACAATTCATGGGAATTTATTGACGCCATAGTTGAGCGGTTAAAACATTAATCGCATAACGCTTTAAGTTAAATACTCGTTCAATTTTGCCATTACTTCTTTAATGTCTATAGGTTTCCCTAAATGACTGTTCATTCCCGCTTTCGCGCATCTTTCTATGTCTTCATTAAAAACATTAGCGGTCATTGCGATAATAGGAATTTGCTTACGCAAATTCCTATTATCGCTTCGAGTTTCACCTTCGGTGAAACTCGCGCTGGTATTGCCATCCTTTGGAAACTCCAAGCTGTTATTCGTACCTTCGGTGAAACTCGCGCTGCCATTTTGTTCCTTCTCAAAGTCTCTTATGCGGCGGGTGGCTTCGTAGCCGTCCATTTCGGGCATTTGTACGTCCATGAAAATTATATCGTATTTATCGGGATTCTCGGTATATATACGAACGGCTTCCGCGCCGTTTTCCGCGCAGTCTATTTGTAACTTAGTGGGTTCAAGCAGGGATTGAACAATCTCGCGGTTTATCTCCACGTCTTCCACAAGAAGCAGACGCCGCCCGGCAAAAACGCCGACATTAACCTGTACTTTTTCCGCTTGCTGTTTGTCTTTGCCCGTACTCTCGTCTGTAATTTCCGCGCCGCGCTTCAGTTGAACCGTAAAGGTAAAAGTTGAGCCTTCTCCAACTTCGGATTTTATCCATATTTCTCCGCCCATCATTTCAACTATGCTTTTGCTTATTGCAAGACCCAGTCCCGTGCCTCCGTATTTACGCGTTGTGTTTGACTCCGCCTGCTCAAAGGATTGGAACAGTTTTGCCTGTTGTTCAGGACTTATACCTATTCCGGTATCGCTTACGCTGATTTGTAAAGTACAGACGCCGTCTTCCTCTTTAACAAAACGCGAGTTAAGAGTAATAGAACCTTTTTCCGGCGTGAATTTAATAGCGTTACCCAAAAGATTAGTAAGAACCTGGGTAAGTCTTTGATCATCGCCTATTAGCGCATTTGGTATATTTTTGTCAATGAATACTGATAATTTTTGCATCTTTTCATCTATGCGGAAATTGACGACATTTACCGCCCGCTGGAGTATTTTTTCAAAATTAAATTCAACCGGAGAAAGATCAAATTTATTGGCTTCGATTTTTGACATATCAAGAATATCGTTGATTACTCCAAGCAGATGGTTAGAAGCGTCTCCTATTTTAGAAAGACAATAATCTTTGCGCTCAATATCGGAAACTGATTTTCCTATTGTAACCATGCCGATTATCGCGTTCATCGGCGTGCGTATCTCGTGGCTCATGTTGGCAAGAAACGTGCTTTTATGCTTGCTCTCCAGATTCGATTTATTTTTGGCGGCGTCTACCTTAATTAATACCATTATCAACACCGAAGCAAGCGCTATGCCAAGCGCGCTCAAAGTAAACGCCATTTGTCTTACTTTCTGATAATAGATGCTCTTTATTGTTAAAAAACCTAAATACCAGCCGTTTGGAAGCCTTCGGGCAAAGTAAACGGCGGGCTCTCCTTTCCAATTTACCATCGGAGCTTCCGAAATTTCTCCTTTTTCCAAAAGCTCGCTTGTAAATTTTGAAAGAGGAATTACAGGGTTGGTTAGTTTCAATCCTGAAAACTCAGGATTGGAATGAGCAAGCAAAGTTAAATCTTTGGTGGCTAAATATCCAAAACCGTTTCTGGACTGAATCATATTTATCGTTTTTTCTCCAATAAAGCTGGCGCGGGCGTCAACGCATACAACGCCCAAACGACTGCCTTTCTCATCATAAATATTGCATAAATAAGTTATAACAAGCTCGCCTGTCGCCATATCGCAGTAAGGCGCCGTTTCTACAATGCCTCTGCCTGCCGTAAGAGAGATCCTGTACCAGGGACGCTCCGTCGGCGAATAGTTATCCGGCAGACGTACATTAAGACCATTAAGAAAAACATGTCCGCCGGGAAATTTATCAATATAACCGTAAACACCGTTGATGGAAAATTCGCTTCTTTCCATAGATCTTAAAAAAATTGATATTTCGTCGGTGTAATATTTTAGCTTTTCCGCATCTTCTCCGTTCAGAATCATACTGCGCACACCTTGTGAAAAAGCGCCCAATGTGGTTTTAAGCTCTGTAATATCTGTTTCAATTTGGGATTGCAAATAATCAAGAACGCTTTCTGTGTTACGCAAAATGTTGTCTTTTACGATTTTGTTCACAAAAAAATAACTCAAAAGAATCATCAATACAAACGCAAATCCGGTAAAAAATAACTGTACATATAACGGCCGTTTTAAAAATAATTTTGGCATTTCAATATTCATAATCGACACTTCTCTCATTTTCCTAAATAACTATTTAATTTTTCAATGACCTCGTCAAGATTTAAAGGCTTGCCTACATGACCGTTCATACCCGCAGCGGCGCATTTTTCAATGTCTTCCTTAAATACGTTAGCTGTCATGGCAATTATGGGAATTTGCTTGCGCAAATTCCCATAATTGCTTCGAGTTTCACCTTCGGTGAAACTTGTATTATTTTTAGCAGAATGTAATTCCGCTTCAATCGCGCGGATACGGCGAGTCGCTTCATAGCCGTCCATTTCGGGCATTTGCACATCCATGAAAATTAGTTCGTATTTGTCCGGCGACGCTTTGAATTTATCGACGGCTTCTTTGCCGTTTTCGGCGTAATCTATTTCCAGATGAGTCGGCTCAAGCAGCGCCTGCACTATCTCGCGGTTTATTTCCACGTCTTCCGCCAGCAGAATACGCCGTCCCGCAAAAAGCCCGTCAATCTCATGTTTTTCTTCTTTCTTTTCATGCTCTACCCCAAGACAGTTGTCTATTATATCGGCAACGGTAGACGGGAATAAGGGCTTAGACAGAAAACTGTCAACGCCGGCTTTTCTGGCTTTATCCTCAATAACGCTCCACTCAACGGCGGAAATCATTATAGCTACGGAATGTCCCGAGTCGGTCGAATGTTCCCTTATTTTTTTTGTCAACTCTATTCCGTCCATACCCGGCATTTTCCAGTCAATAAAATAAATATTGTAACCGCCGTTTTGTTCCAGCATTTTAATCGCTTCTTCTCCGCTTTCCGCCGTGTCGCAGAATATACCAAGCTGCTCGGTTATGTTTTTAAAATACATTAAAATATCAGGATCATCATCTATAGCGAGAATACGCAAATTTTCCCGTTTTACGCCGTCCGCAAGAAGCCTCTGCCTTGTCTGGTTGCCTTTCTTCGCTTGTATTGTAAATGAAAAAGTAGAACCTTTTCCCGGCTCTGATTTAACCCACATTTTTCCGTTCATCATTTCTACAATGTTACGCGAAATAACAAGACCAAGACCGGAACCGCCGAATCTGCGCGACGTATCGGCTTCCGCTTGTTGAAACGATTTAAACAGGTTTTTCTGCTGTTCTTCGCTTATGCCGATACCCGAATCGCGCACGTCAATCTGTATGGTGCAAATACCGTTTTCTTCCCCTATAAATTTTGTGTTAAGGCTGATAAAACCTTTTTCCGGCGTAAATTTAACCGCGTTTCCGATAAGGTTTGTAACAACCTGAGCAAGCCGCTGGTCGTCGGCGATAATAGTTGGGGGAATAGCGCTGTCTATATGCACGGTAAATTTTTGTTTCTTTTCTTCCACACGGAAATTTATTACATCCACAACCCGCTGGAGCATTTTCTCAAAATGAAACTCAATGGGGGAAAGTTCAAACTTGTTGGCTTCAATTTTGGACATATCAAGAATATCGTTAATTACACCTAACAGGTGCGAAGACGCGCCCTCAATTTTGGTAAAGCAGTAATCTTTACGCTCAATATCGGAGGCTGATTTTCCTATTGCGCTCATTCCGATAATTGCGTTCATAGGCGTGCGTATTTCATGGCTCATATTGGCAAGGAATGTGGATTTAGCGCGGCTCGCCTCTTCCGCGGCGGTAAGCGCTGTTTCCAACTCCTGCTTTAGTTTTACAAGTTCTGTGAGGGTACTCTGCATATCAAAAGCAATTTCGCCGCGCTGAATCGCTCCAACGGCAAGCAAGCCCCACGAGCGCAAGGTAAACATTTCAGTTTCAGGGAAAACACGTTTGTTATGATAATCATCAAAACTGATATAACCCCAAAATTTTTCTTTTATATAAATCGGAAGAGCGCACAAGGATTGAATCGTAAATTCCATTAACATCGAACGTTCAGGCTCTTTAAGATCTTCAACGATAGAATTTACATATTCTCCCTTATTAAAGAGAATTTCCCAATTTGGCACATTGTCATGATACAAATAATAAGTGCCAACTTCCAGCTTAGGCAGACCCTTGTTTGCCCATTGACACGCAAGTTTGTAGTAAAGTTTTCCGTCTTCTTTTTGGCAGTTTTGCCAAATACTCACACGGTCTACTTTCACATAATGGGCAATCATCTCCATACCTTTGTTTATAGACGCTAAATAATCCCCCGCCTCCGATTCCAGCAGAACGACCGCTATATCATTGATTAGACTTACAAGTATATGCTGTTCATAAAGTTCCGTAGTGCGCTTATATACGATATTTTCAAGCCATTTTTCAATAATTTTTTTTCTTTGAAACAGAACAATCAAAAACACAATTATACAAAAAAGTAAAACTGCCGCGCCGATTAACCACGGATGCTGAGAGCGCACCAGTTTTGCGTTGTAATCATAAGTTTTCCGCATCCACTGTCCTGAAATTCCGTTTGTATCGACAATACGGAGCGCCTTATCTATAACAGAACACAGAATCGCTTCATTTTTATTAAATCCATAAGTAGATTCAAAAGTAAAATCAAATACAAAATTCGCCCTAAATCCTGATAGTTCATTGTAATTGGTTTGCATAAGAAGCTGGCTTAAATTAGCCATTATTATATCGACTTCTCCTCGTCCCAAAGCGATAAAAGCGTCGTTAGAGTTTATATATTTCACGGTATTTTTATGATCGGGAAACCATGTGTTAAATAATGACGAATATGCGGTATCTTCAATTAATCCTACTTTTGTACGCAAAATGTCGTTGACATTGACCGCGGGATATTCCGTCCGTGAAATAAGCGCGTAACTATCCGTCATTATCGAAGTTTGCGGCCACAAAAACTTTCCTATACGATCTTCTGTCCGCAAAAGCTCGGTTATCATGGATACTTTCCCGATTTCCAGCGATTGCAATAAATCAGGCCATTCCGTATTTTGATCATTGGTTATTTCAAAATTTAAACCCGTAAGCGCTTTTATTTCTTTTAATACATCATGCGCGATTCCCTGCCATTGTTTTTCATGTTTATTGTAAAAACTGATCGGATAATTATCATGTTCCGAGGCAATTGATATAATCGGATGTTCGTGTATATACCTTTTTTCTTCTTTGGTCAAACGCATAAACAGTTTATGGCGTCTGTGTTGATTTTCCCCCTGCTTATACAATTCGGTTAAATAATTCTGAATGCCGTTTTGCAGAGCCTTTTGCAAAATAGTTATAATTGGCTCAAGATCTTTGTTACCTGTTGTAAAGGAAACCGGACTGTAAATTACGGGGAGAAAATTTTCGGCTGTTACATCATCGTACATATCAAAAGCCGCTTCTGACGGACTTTCGTCAAAAAAGGCGTCGGCTTCTCCGTTTTTCAGGGCATTGTAAGCGTTAGTAAAATTATTCACCTCAATAACTTCATATTTGCCGTATAAATGCGAGGTAACGTCGTTTATTGTGGTAGTACCCTTCAAAAAACAGCAGCGCAGCGGACGCGAATAAAAAATCTCTCCAATGGGTTTACTGCCCGCAAGCTTGAATGTTTTTATTGATCGCTCAGCAATGGTGTCGGTCATAAAATAAATTTTTCTGCGTTCGTCGGTTGCGGTCATTTCGCCCGTAAAATCTATTTTTTTTGAATTAATTCCCGCTGTCAAATCGTCCCATTCATAAATAACCGGCTTGAACGGAATCCCGAACAAGCGTGAAAGCCATTCGCAGAACAGGGCGGAATATCCCTCTATTTCGCCGTTTTCCCCGGTAAAAGCTTCAGTGGACTCCTGCACTCCGTAAATAAATGAACTTTTTTTCTCTTTCAGCGCCTTAACAGCCTGTATTTCCTCTTCCGTTACGCCGGGAATTTCCGCGTACGAATTAAATATAGTGATTTCGTGTTCTGTTTTTTTTGAGAATTTCCCGCAGCCTGAAAGCATAACCGGTAAAAATATTACCGCAAGGATTTTGTGTATTATCCGGTTTGGTATCCTCTTTAACATATTATATTTCCCTCTTTATATTATACTCACTTTTTCAAAAAAACGCTCAGTTTTTCAAGAACATCATCAAGATTAAAAGGCTTCCCAACATGAGCGTCCATGCCCGCATCCAGGCATTTTTGAACGTCCTCCTTAAAAACATTAGCAGTCATTGCAATTATTGGAATTCCCTTTGGGAATTCCAATAATTGCTTAGGAGTTTCCTTCGGAAACTCCATGCTGTTACTCGCGCCTGCATTACGTTCCGCTTCTATAGCCCTTATACGCTTGGTTGCTTCGTAGCCGTCCATTTCGGGCATTTGGATGTCCATGAAGATCATTTCATATTTTTCAGGCGATTCACTGAACATACGCACGGCTTCTTTGCCGTTTTCCGCAAAATCTATCTCCAACTGCGTGGGTTCAAGCAGGGTTAGAACAATTTCGCGGTTTATTTCCACGTCTTCAGCCAGAAGTATGCGCCGCCCCGCGTAAAGATCCGTAATATCCTCTTGAGCGTTATCCTTGATCTTCTCACCGGACGAATTATCGGCTGCTAAAGAATCTTTCTTTGCCTGTACCGTAAATGTAAAAACAGAACCTTTTCCGAGTTCGGATTCAACCCCTATTTCCCCATTCATCATTTCCACAATACTGCGCGAAATAACAAGACCAAGACCGGAGCCGCCGAATCTGCGCGACGTATCCGCTTCCGCTTGTTGAAATGTTTTAAACAGTTTTTTCTGATGTTCTTCGCTTATGCCAATCCCCGTATCTGTTACGCTAATCTCTATGGTGCAAAGGTTATCTTCTTCTTTTAACAAACTTACTTCAAGACTGATGGAACCTTTTTCCGGCGTAAATTTTACCGCGTTCCCAAGAAGATTGATGATGACCTGCGCCAGCCGCTGTTCATCGGCAATCAGCGTTTGAGGAATAGCGCTGTCAATCTGCACGGCAAGTTTTTGCTTTTTTTCGTCAACGCGGAAGGTGACGACATCCACCGCCCGCTGAATCATCTTCTCAAAATTAAATTTTACCGGAGCAAGTTCAAATTTGTTGGCTTCTATTTTTGACATATCCAGAATATCGTTGATTACACCTAACAAGTGCCGGGACGCGTCCTCAATCTTGGTAAAACAGTAATCTTTACGATCAATAGCGGCGGCGGCTTTTCCTATCGTTGTCATGCCGATAATGGCGTTCATAGGAGTGCGCATCTCGTGGCTCATGTTGGCAAGAAAAACCGATTTCGCGCGGTCGGACGCTTCCGCTTGCGCCTGCTGTTTTGTCATTTCTTCCAATTTGGTAATATCCTGCACAAGCTTGATATAACCCGTTATCTCACCGTCCATGTTCATGAATATTTGAACATCAACCTGATATAACATATTTCCTTTTGTAAAATAACTTCGGTTTAAACCGCGCTTTGCGCGTTCTATACTGCACTCGCTTGTATTGCAATGGTCAAGCCCCCAATAACTACAATGTTTACCGATAATATCCTTTCGCTTTGATTTTAAATCTTTCTCAAGCGCCGCGTTAACAAATGTCCATCTCATGTCCATGTCGGTAACGGAAATAAAGAAAGGCATGGCGTCAAGTATAGACTCATACCAGTGAGCCAATTCCTCAAATTTCTTTTTTTCTCTGGCTATTACGGCGGTATCTTCATAGACAACTTCAACATGACCGTCTATTTCGCCGTTTTCATCATGCAAATAAGAAACAAGCACGTGGTATTCGCCGCCGAATTGCTGAAAGTATGTTTCTTTATAACCGTTTCTTAATCTTGTTATGCCGCAGTTCGGCGTATTACAAATATTGGCTTTCCACGAACTGCATTTTAAGCCCATTATGTCTTCCCGTTTCACGCCTAAAAATTGTTCAACCGCTTTGTTCACAAAAGTCCATTCCATGTCCTTGTTTGTTACGGTAATAGGGGAATTTACAGCGTCAAGTATGGATTCCAGCCAATAGACTTTTTTTCTATGTTGGATTCTTTCATTTTCCAGAGTTTTTGCAAGTTTGATGTTTTTTTTGTACATAAATATTAAGGCGGCGGCGAATATTGCAAGCAATAAACCCATAGAGACAATTAACATTTGTTTTCCACCGCCTTATATAATTTTTCTATTTTAGTAAATAAGCGCGAAGTTTCCCCATAACTTCTTCAAAATCAATCGGTTTACCTATATGACCGTCCATACCGGCGTTAAGACATTTTTCAATATCCTCCCTAAAAACATTTGCCGTCATTGCAATAATAGGAATATTTATCGCTTCCGGCGTCTTTAGCGCCCTGATGCGCCGCGTCGCTTCGTAACCGTCCACCTCCGGCATCTGTATATCCATAAAAATCAAACTGTATCTGCTTGGCGCTACGCTGAACATATGCACGGCTTCTTTACCGTTTTCCGCGCATTCTATTTTCAACTGCGTCGGTTCAAGCAAGGCAAGCACAACTTCGCGGTTAATTTCCATGTCTTCCACCAGCAAAATACGGCGTCCGGCAAAAACGCCGTTTATATCAGTCTGTGTTTCTTTCTTCTTCTGATCTCCTATACCTATACACTCATTGATAACGTCAAGAATGGTAGACGTAAACAAAGGTTTGGACACAAATTTGTCTACTTTTGCTTTTTTAGCTTCATCTGCAATCATATTCCATTCGACGGCGGAAATCATTATGACTACTGAATTTTCCGAAGCTCTCGCCTTTAGTTCCCGCGTAAATTGTATGCCGTCCATACCCGGCATTTTCCAATCCACAAAATAGATATGATAATGTCCGTTTTTATCTACAAGACGTAGCGCCTCTTCTCCGCTTATTGCGGTATCGCAACAGGATATGCCGAATCCATGCGTTATATCTGTGAAATACTTCAATACATCAGGGTCGTCATCTATTGCCATAATACGGATATTGCTCCAATTTACATCAGAAGCCAAAAGACCGTTCTTTTCTTTTGTCTCGCCGCGTTTCACTTTAATGTAAAAAGCAAAGGTTGAGCCTTTACCGTATTCGGACTTGACCCAAATTTTTCCGCCCATCATTTCTACAATGCTTTTGGAAATAGCAAGCCCCAGCCCCGTACCGCCGTATTTGCGCGTTGTGCTGGACTCCGCCTGCTGAAAAGAGTTAAACAGGCGTTTTTGCTGTTCTTCGTTTATTCCGATTCCGTTATCAATTACGGAGATTTGTATTGTGTAGAAATTGTTTTTTTCTTCCGTACAACGCGCTTCAAGCATAATTGAGCCTTTTTCCGGCGTAAATTTAACAGCGTTACTCAAAAGATTTGTAACAACCTGGGCAAGCCGCTGATCATCGGCTATTAATGTTTTGGGAATTGTACTGTCAATATGCACTGAAAGCTCTTGACGTTTTTCGTCCACGCGGAAATTTACAACCGCGACTACTTTTTGCAGCATCTTTTCAAAATTAAATTCAACAGGAGACAATTCCAGCATATTAGCTTCGATTTTTGACATATCAAGCACATCGTTAATAACGCCGAGCAGATGCGCTGACGCGTCCTCAATCTTGTCCAGAGCGTAGTCCTTGCGTTCCACATCTTTCGCGTTCTTGCCGATTGTCGTCATGCCGGTTATCGCGTTCAGAGGCGTGCGCATTTCATGGCTCATGTTGGAAAGGAACTCGCTCTTTGCCTTGCTTGCCTCCATCGCCTTATTCAGCGCCTCTTTTAGTTTTACGGTATATATGTCGCGCATGATTACGCCGGCGATTGTGCTTGCCGTCACTGCGACAAATCCCTTTTCATTCTCCGTCCACTTGCGCGGTTTACCACTCTGTTCTACGCATAACACGCCCCATAAGCGTCCTTCAACATAAAGCGGCGCGCCGATAACCGCCATGATATTAATAGAATATAACGCCTGATAAACATCCTCCGAATTATTAGAGGTATTATCGGAAGAGACTATTGGTATCGTGGCGCATTCGGGCAGCGTTACAGGAAAAATTTTTATTAAATAATCATACAGATTAGCTATTGCCATTCTAGGCGGCAAATCATCGGCTGTCCAATGATACGCCAGATGAGTTCCTTTATGTTCATAATCAATAGAAAAAACAAACACTAATGACACTTTATGGTAGTGTCCCAATTTGGCGACAGCTTCTTTTACCAATGTTTTAGAGTCGCCGGACGAAATAAACCCTCTTGATAGATCGGAAATAAGCTCTTGCTGTTCCAGTCTCATTTTAAGCTGTTCGCCCTGCTCTCGTATGCTTTCGGTCATCTTTTTAATGCTGCGTAAATCGTATTGATAACCCAGCACCACATTTTTTCCTTTATATGTCGCGCGTACCAGCGTAACTTCATAAGGAATAATCTCTCCCGTAGCCGTACAATTATCCCACTCTAACACCAGTTTCTCGCCTTTGAACGCCCGGCTCATTATTTTAGCCGCTTTATCCGCGGTTTTTACGCCGTCGCTCTGGTATTCAGGTGAAAATTCATGAAAGTGTTCAAGATAATATTTTTTTGTAGTTCCCAATGTTTTTAAAGTTACATCGCTGCAGTCAATAACGCCGTTTTTTTCATCAAAAACGGTAAAGCCCACAGGCGAAGCTTCAAGGATGGAACTGTTAAATTCGTTAGCGTCGGCTATTTCATGTTCCATATCGGCGCGTATAACTGTATTCGCGCACAAAAACGTAGCGGAGCGTATTATTTCGACGCTGTCAGGCTCAAAAAAGCGCTCGGTATGACGGTCTTCAAGAAGGGCAAAACCCCAAAAATTATTGCTGATAAAAATCGGCATGACAAACGCCGTTACGCAGCCGAATGATTTCAGCATAGCTTCTTCAGGAAGAAGTCTTACCGGACTGTTAATTACTTCGCCTGAGGCAAGAAGTTTTTCCCATCGCGGCGCAAATTTGGCATAAGTGACGTCCTCAAGTCCTTTTGTCGGAAGAGTAGTTCCGCCTGAGTCTCTGTCCCACCGGTATATCTGGGAAACATGCAGCGCATCGGGCATGGGGAAGTTGCGATAAATGGCAAATCTGTCCAAATCCAACGAATTGGCTATTTCCTTAACGCCAGCCGTCATGGTGGCTTCAAATGTTTTTTCAGTTTGCGAGAGAAACATGATAGCGGCTTTATTCAGCGCGGCTTCCATTTTTTCGCGGCGCTTGAGCGCCTTGATTGCTTCTTCCGCGCTATAGTTAAATTCCTTTCTTATAATCGCGTTTGAAAATACGCGCGCCCCGCTATGCAGCAAATCGGAACAGTCTTCGTCAAAATATCTGTCTTCGGTATGCTCCTGAAAATTGATAACTCCCCAGAATTCACCGCGCGTGAAAATAGGCTCTATCAATATTGACATTATGCCGTAGACCTTCATTAACTCCGCCACATCTTTGGTATAATCGCTTTTCCGGAAACGTATATGACCGCCCTTCGATAATATTGAGAACCATTCATCTAAAACAGGATGTTTCGGTAAAATTTTCAGTTCTTCGTCAATGGACATCAAACCGCCTTCCGACTTGTCCCAGCGGTAGATTTGCCCGGGACGCCTGCCTTCTCCGGTATCCACCATTTTGTAAAAAACTACGCGATCCAGACCAACCGCGTCCGCAAAGGGACGTATTCCGTTGGTTACTACTTTGTCAAATGTTTCTTCTTTATTAGCTGAAAATATTTCTATTGATTTTATTAAAGCGTCAACGATTTTGGCGCGGCGGTCGAATACGTCTTTTTTTTCGGTATACTTCATTATTCTACCTTAATAATTTTACCAGCAGCCCCAATACGCCTCGTTATTCTCACATCAGCGCCCATAACGTATTCCCAACCATTACATACATATATAGAATTATATTAAATAATACTAAATTGGTCAATATTGGAAAATTTACGATTATACCTAAAAGGCAAAAAGATAACTAACGGAATATACCTTTGGGATATTTTTCACATAACTAGGAGATTAATTTACGTTCAACAGCTATGCGGATAAGATCGGCAAGATTTTCAGCGCCGAGTTTGTTATGGATTTTGTTAATTATCATTTTTATTGTATTAATCGAAAGTTTACGCGACGCGGCGATTTCGGCGCGGGAGAGACCGTGCGAAATGTCATTTAAGATTTCGGTTTCCCTCGGGGACAAAGCAATGCCGCCCGCCGAGCCGCTTGACTGCGTATATTTCGCGATGACATGGGAGCGGCGTTTGGCGTAAGTGGCTGATTTATGATTAATATCTTCCAGCCAAGAAACGGAAATAATTTTTTTTGATTCTTTGAGCATGGCGGACGCCAAAGTACGCATATCTTTCCCCATTTCGATAAAGGGCATCAATATGCCGTTGGGCTCGGCGTTTTTATACGCTTCCTCAAACGCGGCAAAAGCTTTTTCCTTGTTTTTCATTTTGTAATGCACACAGGCTTCCATTACCAGCATTTCCACCCGTCCGTATAAAAACGATTCCCGCCTTTTCATTTCCTCGATATACGACAGCAAAGGAGAAAAGTTTCGCGTCGCGTAACAAAGACGCGCTATTATTTGATTCGCAAAATTGTCAATGGAAGCGGCGTGGCTGTAAGTCAAAAAATCTTCCTTTAGCCAATCAACCGCTTTTTCCGGCAAGCCGAGAAAACAGTAGTACCATGAAAGTGAAATATCATAATCAATAAAACGATTTATATAATCAACTTCGTCAAGCTGGGCTTTTGTCTCTTTCAGAGTCTGTTCCATAAGCGTGAAATTTCCCTGCGCGGCGGCAATACGCAGGGTGTATAACAGCGCCCTGTGCATAAGTCCGAACTGTTTTTCAGCCCGCGCCTGCTTCGCCGCAAGAACAATATGAGGCTCCGCGGAAGAAACTTCGCCGCGGTAGAATTCCAATTCGCCGCGCGCAAATTCCAGTTCTCCCGCCATAAACCCCTTCATATAACTTTTTTGTATATGCGCGTGATTACGGGATATAACTGTGATAAAATCTTCGGGACTTCCCTTCCTTGAAGAACCGGCAAAGTTAATCCACGCCCCCGGATAATAAATATCAAGTTTGCCGGAATCCGATTCATGCACGCATTTACAGGCTTTTTCAATGTAAGTGTCAAAATCAAAAATATCGTCCGTTACACTCATTAAACAGCGTATGTATGTCCAGCAAATATAGAGTCTTGTAAGCGTGCGGTTCTTTATAGAATCGTTATCAGGCAGTCTAAGAAATTTTTCTTCGTAGTATTTCACCAGCTCAAGCGATTTTTGCAGCACCCCCTGACATATATATGTGCGCAAATGCATATCCGCGAGAAATTCCACCTTGTCAAAAGCATCCGCCGGAGCCCTGTCTAAAATTTGCCCCGCGTATTTCGCGATATCCTGCGGTATTTGGGTGGTTAACCCCGCTATAACCAAAAGTATTGATTGATAATCTCCCGCTTTTTCATAGTACGACATAGCGTCAATATTAAAACCGTTATGAGCGCACCAATTACCCGAAATAGCGTAGGTTTCTTTTTTTTGTTCT
>Ga0268262_10001260_pt1 | contig 31748 bp, 35 predicted proteins | sample TergutNc150P3_FD_190354 | JGI IMG/M metagenome (GOLD analysis project Ga0268262, IMG submission 190354) | Nasutitermes corniger P3 segment gut microbial community from laboratory colony in Florida, USA - Nc150 P3 (SPAdes) (version 2) | ecosystem: Host-associated > Arthropoda: Insects >... | reverse complement strand
CCACGGGTTGACGTAGGTCATGGGGGTTCGTGCTCCTGTGCTTGTCCGATTTCGTGTATTAAATTATAGCAGTGCCCGCGGCGCGGATTATGATGCTTCCTGCGATGGAAGCAAATTTTTCCGCCGTGCCGGGCCGCACCAGCCCCGCGAAGGCCGCCAGGCACAGGCACAGCGCCAGCAGGCACGCGTACCATATGGCCTTGCGCCGCACTTTTTTGCGAAGCATTTTTTCATTCAAGTGATGGAACGCCCCCTCCGCGTTATTGTGCCCGCAAATGCCAAGCATCCCCCGCAGATCGCCTACGGGAGATGCTTTTTTTGCGCCGGATTATTTCGCGTATGCCGCCACCTGGAGCATGAAGTCGCCCAGCTGCGCCCCGAATTCCGGCGCGCCGTCCATGATCAGGCGGCCGGCCTTGGTGGCGTCCATCATGTCGTCGGTGTCCATGAGGATGCCCAGGGCGCTGTCCAGGCTGTCGAACCGCAGGGTGAAGAAGGGCATGGCGCGGGTGTACTCCCCCCTGCCCGCGCGGCTCTTGCCCGCCTTGACGCGGATGTACGCTGCGACCTCCGGGTGGCCGTTCACGGCCCAGGAGTACACGCGGTCGGGGCTCTGCTCGGCCCAGGCGTGGATGCCCCCGTGGCCGTTCTTGTTCAGGCAGCTGATGCCGCTGGACAGCAGGTAGAAGAAGCTCTTCACCAGCAGGATCTTCGTGGCCTCGTCCGCGGGCGCTTTGGTGGCGCCCAGCAGGGCGCTCATCTTCAGCAGCACCTGCATGAAGGCCAGAAACATGCCCACATGCTTCACCGCGCCGATCATCTTCGGCAGCGTGGCGGGGCTCATCTTGCCCTTGAAGAACGCCACGAAGGCGTCGATGCTCTTGAACTGCAGCTCCACCATGGCGTTGGTGGCCACGCAGTCCGTGCAAACCTTCCACTCGCCGTCGTTGACGGTGAAGTGCGTGGCGACCTTGCCCGCGGGCGCGTCCGGGTCCAGCGCGCTCACCTGGAAGATGCAGCGCGCCTTCTCGAACTTCTTGGCAAGCTTCGGGTCGTCGCTCGCGATGACCTTCACCAGGGGCAGCGCGGCGTTGAGGAATATTTTGTATGCGTATAGGGTGTCCTGGTCAACCATAGAATTACCTCCTATCACACCTCGTCGCTCCAGTCGTCGTCCGCCTCGAAATCCTTCTTCATCACCGCGCGCACATTGGCGATGATGCCGTTGGAATCGATCTCGGCCATGTTCATCAGATCCTCGTGCAGGCCGATGGCGGAAAAGCTGTCCTGCCAGCCCAAGCGCTTGAACGCGCAGCCCTTGCCCGTGTCGGCGATCACCTCGGCCACCGCGCTGCCTAAGCCCCCGATGACGCTGTGGTCCTCCACGGTGATGATGCGGCGCGTGTCGCCGATGGCCTTTTGGATGGCTTCGACGTCCAGGGGCTTGAGGGTGTGCATGTTGAGGACACGAACACTTAACCCATCTGTATTTTTCAGGAAATCCGCCGCCTGCATCGCCTGGAACACGCACGAGCCGCAGGCGATCACGGTGATGTCCGTGCCCTCGCGCATCACCCGCACCTTGCCCAGCTGGAAGCCGTAATCGGTTGAGTCGTACACCACGCGGTCGAAGCCGCGGTTGATGCGGATGTAGAACGGGCCGGGGGTCTCATAGGCCGCGCGCACGGCGTTGACGGTTTCCATGCCGTCGGCGGGGCAGATGAGGGTCATGTTGGGGAAGGCGCGCTCCACCGCGAAATCCACGATGGCGTGGTGGGTGCTGCCCGCCTGGCCGAAGCTCGTGCCGCCGTGGGTGGCGATGATCTTCACGCCGATGTTCTGGTAGCAGATGTCCGCGTGGACCTGGTCGGCCGCGCGCAGGGCCGCGAACACGCTGAAGGTGCTCACGAAGGGCACGCAGCCCGCCCGGGCGAAGCCCGCCGCCATGCTGAACATCCCCTGCTCGGCGATGCCCACGTTGAAGAAGCGCTCGGGGAATTGCTCGCCGAACATGCCGATCTTGGTGGATTTGCCGAGGTCCGCGGTGAGCGCCACGATCTCGGGGTGCTGCCCGCCCAGCTCGCACAGGGCCTTGCCGTAGTATTCCGCCGTCGCCAGCTTCGTCGAATCGACGGCCGTGTAGGTCAATCCTCCCGCCATATCACTTGCCCTCCTTCTTCACACGCGCCAGCCGCGCCTGATAGTACTCCGCCAGGCTCGCCTTGCCCGCCTCGTAGGCCGCCTCGTCCATCGCGCCGTAGTGCCACATGTAGTCGCCCTCGATGGCCTTGATGCCCGCGCCCTTGGTGGTGCTGGCGATGATCACCACGGGCTTGCCGGTGTCGTTGCGCTTGGCGAAGGTGATGGCGTCGTCCAGCTCGTCGAGGTTCTGGCCGTCCACCTTGATCACCAGGAAGCCGAAGGCCGCCCATTTGTCCGCGAAGGGCTCGAGCTTCATGACCTCCTCGGTGGGGCCGTCGATCATGCAGCCGTTGCGGTCCACGAGGGTGATCAGGTTCGTCACGCCGAAGTGGGCCGCGCTCATCGCGCCCTCCCAGACCTCGCCCTCGTCGCACTCGCCGTCGCCCAGGATGCAGTAGGTCCAGTAATCCTTCCCCTGCACGCGCGCGGCCAGGGCCGTGCCCACGGCGATGGGCAGCCCGTGCCCCAGGGAGCCCGTGCTGGCGTCCACGCCGGCCACCTTGTTGGAATCCAGGTGCATGCCCATCTTCGAGCCCGTGAGGTTGAAGGTCTTCAGCTGCTCGAAGTCATTCCAGCCCTTGTCGCAGAGCACGGGCGCCCAGGCGATGCCCGCGTGCCCCTTGCTGAGGATCAGCCGGTCGCGGTCCGCCCAGTTGGGGTCGCTGTTGAGGTTCATGTGCTTGTAGTAGAGGATGGTGAGCATATCCAGGCAGCTCATCCCCCCGCCGATGTGCCCGGACCCCGCCCAGTGGGTGGTGTCCAGGCACAGGCCGCGCAGCTGGTTGGCCTTGGTTTCCAGCTGGGCCCATTCCTGTGTGGTCAGTGCCATAGGTTCAACTCCAATCTATAGATGGTTTATTTGGCTCTTTTCGACGGATGTAGTGATTTAGTGCTCCGCACCACCCCCTCGGCGCTGCGGCTGACCGTTTGCCCTGCCCTGCGGCGCTCCGCGCTCAGAACAGGCCCGCAAACCATTGCCGCAGCGTTTCCCACATGCCGGGCAGCGCGTCCAGGATGCCCTGCGGTCCCATTTTGAACAATTCCTGCATCATGCCCCAGCCGCTTGTGATCAGCATAACGGGGAGCACGATCGGGAGCAGCAGGACCAGCAGGGGCATCGTCAGAAAAATTCCCATAAAAGCCATTGTGTTTCTCTCCTATCTTTGAAATAATAATGCACAACTGTTACCCGAATATCTCCGGGTGCCGTTTCGCAACCACCTTGAACGCCTCGTCCGCGATCTCCATCGTCAGGGCGATGTCCTCGTCTTGCAGCGCGTGGCACAGGAAGTGGTTGTGGTGCCCGGTGATGAATATCCCGCGGGACACCATCTCGGCCACCCACTCCTGGTGCAGGAAAAGGCTGTCGTCGTTGGCGATGCGCAGGTAGAACAGCGCGGGCTCCCCGGAGACCACCAGGTCGAAGCCGTTGTTCGCCGCGGCGGCCTTCAGCCCGCCCGTGACCTTCAGGGCCTTCTCCAGCAGGAGCCTGGGCAGGTCCAGGCTGCGCATTTTGTTTATGTTGGCGATGCCCGCGGCGAAGGGCACGGCGCTCATCCAGTAGGAGCCGGTATAGCTCAGCGCGCTCATGGCGCTCTTGAACTCCTCCTTGCCGCACAGGCAGCTGACGTTCCAGCCGTTGGCGATGGCCTTGCAGAAGCAGATCAGGTCGGCCTCGAAGCCGTAATGCGCATCGGAACCCGCCAAGGACAGCCGGAAGCCGCAGCGCACGTCGTCCACGATGAGCACGATGCCGTGGGCCGTGCACAGCTCCCGCACCTTCTGCCAGTAGCCCTCGGCGGGCAGCTCGTTGTCCAGGTAGTTCCCGTGCATATAGGGCGTGGAGATGAACGCCGCGATCTCGCCCTCGTTCTCGGCGATCACCCGCTCCAGCGCGGGGATGTCGTTCCAGGGGATATAGAGGCTGTTCGCCACGTCCTCAGGCGTCACGCCGGGGTAGTCGACCTTCTGCGTCCAGGGGGCCACCCCGTGGTAGAACCCGCTGACGAAAATCAGCTTTTTCTTATGCGTATGCGCCCGCGCGCACATGACGGCCGCCGTGGTGGTGTCGCCGCCGTTCTTGGCAAAAAAGGCCCAGTCGGCGCTCTTGACGGTATCGACCATCAGCTCGGCCAGCTCCACCATCTTGTAGCTGGGCGAGGTGAAGCAGTTGCCGAGCTTCGCCTGCTCCATGGCCGCGGCGTCCACGTCCGGGTCGTTGTAGCCCAGGACGTTCGGCCCGTAGGCGCACATGTAGTCGATGTATTTGTTGCCGTCCACGTCCCAAAAATAAGCGCCCTGGGCGCGCTCGCCCAGCAGTGGCCATTTGGTCACGGGGATGAAGTTGCCCTCCGCGGGGCCGAGGTGCCCGTAAACGCCGGAGGGGATGACCTTCGTGGCGCGGTTGAACCATGCCCGGCTTTTTTCGTGGGTGTAGGGTTCCATAACGCTTCCTCCTTCTATTCACGCCAGATACAGCGCGACCCTGTCCAGTATGCGGTTGAGGTTGTCGATCATGTTGATCATGCCGCCCATGGCGATGCTGCCGTCGCCGATGCAGGCCAGGGCGTTCACCTTGCCGTCGAACAGCGCGCGGGCCAGCTCCAGGCTCTCGAACTCCATGATGGCGCGGGGGTGCTCGGGGCGCTCCTTCACGGTGGTGAGCACGTGGTCCTTCACGCGGATGGTGGCGCCCACGCTGCCCTTGACGGAGAACTGCACGTCGCCGTCGGGGATATGGGACGCGCTGAACCGGCCAATCTCGTCATAGTCGCCGATCTGGCTGAGGGACACGGCGATCACGTAGAGCATCAGGACGGTGCTGCGCTCGGCAAATTCGGGGTCCGCCATGTCCTCCTCCGTGGCGCGCAGGTACTTCTCCAGGCGCTTGGTGAGCGCGTCGAAGTCCTTGAGCAGGAAGTTGATGTGCTGGAAGCCCTTCACCGGCACGGGGGTGGCCTTGCCGTCCACCACGGCGTTGAATTTCTCGCAGGAGCCCACGGGGATTTTGATGCTCGCGCCGCTGCGCACGCCGGGTTCCAGGCGCACGCGGCCGTTGCTGAAGGTCAGGGTGGCCTTCGGGCCGTCCTTCACGTCGAACGCCAGGGAGATGTCCTTCTTGTTCGTCAGCAGCACGCGGGCCTCGGGGTCCAGCTCGCACAGGTTTTCCAGCGCGCCCATCACGGCGTACATGTTGATATACGCCAGCGTCTTTTGATCCAGCAAATGAGGTCCCTCCTTTTGATATTCAAAACACGTTTGCATTTTTCGCCTTCTACTATTTTAACACATTTCGGAGAAATGTCAATGTGTTTTTCAGCCCTTATGCTGCCTGTAAAATTCCTTCAGCGACCGCTTGGTTTCTTCATCGAGGTCGTGCCAGCGCATCCCCCGGATCGCGCCCTCCAGCGCCGAAAGCCGCATGATGCAGGCCGAGGGGTCCCGGGCCAGGATGCGGAGCCACGCCTCCCGGCTGCCGACGCGTTTCAGCTCCCGCACGGTGGTGATCCCCGCGTCGGCCAGCTGCGCCTCCAATTTGGCGGCGATATTGGGCAGCTTGGCGAGTTCACCCATCCTGTTTTTCCTCCTGTAAGCAAATTTCTTCAAGCGCCCCGCAGCTTGCCACGAGAAAATCCGCGCCCGCCGTTTCCAGCTCCTCCCGGCTGCCGTAGCCGTACAGCACGCCCGCGCAGGGGATCCCCAGGGCCTTCGCGCCCTCCACGTCGAAGCGCCTGTCCCCCACCATGATGCACCGCGCGAGGGGCACACCGCACTGCCGCGCCGCCTGCGCGATGATGTCGTCCTTGCCGCCGTGCAGGCGGTCCAGGGCCACGCCGCACACCGCGTCGAAGAGCCCCCGCAGGCCGATGCCGCCCAGGACCTTCTCCAGGAACACCGTGGGCTTGGAGCTCGCCACGGCGGTTTTGACCCCCGCGGCGCGCAGGCTGCGCAGCAGCCGCTCCATGCCGTCGAATACGCGCAGCACGAAGCAGTTGCCCGCGTCGTATTCCCTGCGGTAGACCGCGATGGCCCGCTGCGCCTCCTCCCGGGTCATGCCCGCAAGCGTGGTGAAGCTATCCTGCAGCGGCGGCCCGAGGAAGGGCATAAACTGCGCCATGTCCATGGCGGGGTACCCCAGCTCGGCAAACGCCGCGTTGGCGCTTTTGAGGATGCCCGGCGCGGAATCGACGATGGTGCCGTCGTGGTCGAAAATCACGGCGTCATAGTTTGGCTTCATACAACACCTTCCTTGCCCGTTTCGTGAAAAATACGAATAGCGCTGTGCCGGCCAGCGCCAAGCCGAACCACACCCACACGGTCGCCTGCCAGCCGAAGCGCTCGGCCAGCAGGGCCGTGCCCAGTATCGAAAGCGCGCTGCCCGCGTAGACGAACGCGTTGATGACCCCCGCCGCCGCGCCCGTGGCCCCGTATTTCCCGAAGCGCGCGGGCAGCTGGCACACGGCCGCGAGGTTCACCCCGTGCATGCACCCGGTGAGCAACGCCATGAAGGCCACGCCCGCGGGCAACCAGCGGGTGACGCACAGCCCCAGCCCCAGCGCCGCCAGCGCGCCCGCGCCATAAAACCACGCCGCGCTGCGCAGCTCGTGGTTGATTTTTTTCGCGATGCCCCCCGTGATTTGCAGGCTGAGCACCGCGAACAGCGGCAGGATCGCCGCGGTAAGCACGCTCTTCGCGCTGGAAAACGCGGGGTAGCTCTCGGTGACCAGCACGGGCATCCAGGCGGTCACGCCGTCGCGCAAAATCCCCTGCAGCGCCACGGCCAGCAAAATCGGCCCCAGACCGAACCCCACCAGCAGCTTGCGCATGGGGACAGGCTTTGGCGGCTCCATTGCTAATTGTTCATTGTTCATTGTAAATTGTTCATTGTCATCCGGCGCGAGCCGTCGCCAGCAAAGCGCCGCTGCGACCGCCGCCGCCGCCCCGATCACGAACACCCAGCGCCACGTGCTCAGGGCTGTGCACAACGATACCAGCAGATATACCGCCACCGTGCCCGAGCTGCCCGCGATGTTCACGTGCACAGTCGCGCGCCTATAGTCCGCGCCGCTGAGCTGCCGCGCCATGAACTGCACCAGCGCGGGCCAGAGCATCGCTTGGGCGAAGCCGTTGGCGCACCAGATCACGGTCATGGCCAGGGGCAGGCGCGGCCCGGGAAACCAGGACGGGCAGCCCGCCAGCAGCAGGTTGCAGCCCGCGCTGGCGCACAGCCCCAGGAAGATCATCCTTCTTGCGTCCACGCGGCGCAGCAGCAGCCCGCTGATGGGCTGCCCCGCGCCGTAGGCGACAAAGCTGGCCGTGCCCGCCAGGCTCAGCGCGGATTTCGCCGCGCCCAGGTCCTCCAGCATGGGGGCCAGGGCGGCGTTGTAGTTCTGGCGCGTCAGGTAGCTGGCGAAATACACGAACCAGCACAGCGCGATGAGGCTTCCGGGAGAAAGCTGTTTTTTTGTCATAGGAGCATCATACACCCGGCGGGGGCCCGTTGTCAAGTTTTTTAAAGGGGAACAGCGCCCGGGGAGGGGGGACATCTCCGCCGGGCGCTGTTGTTGTATATACGCAAACCCTTCAGTTGGCGTATAAGAAGAATGCTTGCTGCTATACCAGCCGGAACGGGATTTTATTTGCCTCGGCGTACTTGTACGCGTCGGAGTCCTTCCCGCACACGAGGACCACGTTGGGGCTGCCGGCGAACGAATCGTCCGCGATCCTCCGCACGGAGCTCGGTATGACGACCTCCTCCAGGTCCGGGCAGTTGGCGAACGATTTTTCGCGGATGCAGTCGATGCCGGGGGAAATCTCCACGCGCACCACGTTCGTGCCCTCGAACAGCGCGGCACCCAGGTGAACCACGGCGACGCCGTCAATGGCCGCGGGGACCGTCACGTGCGTCTGGCTGCCGTTGTATTTGTTGAAGACGCAGCCGCCTACGGGGTCCCGCGCGTATTCGAACTCGGGCTTGGCGGGCTGCGGGGCGGCCGTGGTCGTCGTGGTGGCAGTGGTCGTGGCCGCGGTCGTCCTGGGCCGGGTGGTGAACACCGGCAGGTTGATTGCCGGCAAGCTGAGCGCCGGCAGGCTGAACGGCTGCAGGGTGAGCGTCGGCCAGGCGAGCGTCGTCCTGACGGCCGTCGTCGTCGTGGGCTTCGCCGTCGTCGGCGCTTCCGTCGCGGCCGTCCCCGCCACGGTGGTCTCCGGGGCGCTGCTCCCGCGGGTATTGTCCTCGCCGGAGGGCTCCGGCCGCGTGACGGGGGGAGCCGTCCCCTCGGAAATCTCCGGCACGGAGAACAGGGCGGACACCGCGAGGGATTCGCTGTCATCGGTGACGGTCCCGGCGGTCTGCTGCGCGGCGGTGGTATCCACGGCAACCGGGGCTCTATGGGAGGCAAACACGCCCGCGGCGGCGATCCCGCCCACGGCCACCACGGCGGCGGCTGCGATCGCCGCGAGCTTGCCGGTGGCCAGGGGGGCCTTCCGCGCCGCGGCAGCAGCGCCGCCCGCCGCCGTTCCCGCCGCGGCGGAGCCGATCAGCAGGGGTGGGAGGCGGTCGCTGCCCGTGGCGTCAAACCCTAACAACTTGATAAAATAGGCCAGCAGGGGGATGGGGGCCATGGCGTAGAGCTTCAGCCCCTTGCCCTGCGCCTGCCGCAGCATGGCGGCCAGTTTAGTACGCGCGCGCGCCAGCCGGCTCTTCACGGTGCCCTCGGGGACCTCCAGGGATTTCGCGATGGCGGCGACCTCCATGTCGTCGTAGTAGTGCAGGAGCACCACCAGGCGCTGGTCCTCGGGCAGCTCCCGCACCAGGGACGCGATGAGGGCCTTGGCCTCCTCCCGGTCCAGGTGTTCGTCCGGGAGGAACGCGGGGTCGGTCTCCTCCTGCCAGTCCAGGGCGTTTTCGTCCCCGTAGTCCGCGAAGGATTCCGGTTTTTTGCGCGCGATGTAGTTTTTCGCCTTGTTGGCCACGATCTGGTTCAGCCACGGCACGAAGCTCTCCGGCTGTTCCAATTGGCCCATGCTTTTGTACGCCTTGAGGTAGCTGTCCTGGAGGATGTCCTGGGCGTCGTGCTCGTTTTTGGCGATGGAAAGCGCCACGAACCACGCCCCCTGCCGGGTGCGCTGATAGAGCTCCTGGAACGCGGGGACGCTGCCCTGCGCCGCTTCCAGCGCAAGATCGCGGATGTTTTGATCATTCATCGGATGTCCCCCCTGACCCGGGCTCAAAGCCCTGAACGATGCGGCCCAAAACGTGCTCGTCAACTTCCTCCGGCACAACGCACCTGGCAGCCGCATCGTTCAGCGCTGCCCGAATTAAGTCGTCCAGCACCCGGGATCACCCCCTCAACACCTATAAGACAGGCGCGGCGGGCAATTGGTTCCCGTTTTGCGAAAAAAATTTTCAATATATTTGCCTATTAGTCGTTTTTTCGGGCAAAAATCCTCATTGAGAAAAAGAAAATGCAAGAGGAAAGGTCGTATGGCCTTCTCTTGCATTTTGCTTCTTCATCCCTAAAATTTAATTATTTCGCGATTTCGCTCGCCCTGCTCTCCCGGATCAGGTGCACCTTGATCTGCCCCGGGTATTCCAGGTCCTTCTCGATCTTCTGCGCGATTTCCCGCGCCAGCAGCACCATCGCGTCGTCGCTGATCTGCTCGGGCTTCACCATGATGCGCACCTCGCGGCCCGCCTGCATGGCGAAGGAGGTGTCCACCCCGGGGAAGGAGGTGGTCAGCTCCTCGAGCTTCTCCAGCCGCTTGATATAGTTCTGCAGGTTTTCGCGCCGGGCGCCGGGCCGGGCGGCCGAGACGGCGTCCGCCGCCTGCACCAGGCAGGCCACGACGGTCTTGGCCTCCACGTCGCCGTGGTGGGCCTGGATGGCGTGCAGGACGGCCTCGCTCTCCTTGTATTTCCGGGCGAACTCCACGCCCAGCTCCACATGGGAGCCCTCCTGCTCGTGGTCCAGGGCCTTGCCGATGTCGTGCAGCAGGCCCGCGCGCTTGGCGAGCTTGACATCCGCGCCCAATTCAGCGGCCATCAGGCCCGCGATATAGCTCACTTCGAGGGAGTGATTGAGCACGTTCTGCCCGTAGCTGGTGCGGTAGCGCAGCTTGCCCAGCAGCTTGACGATCTCGCCGTGCACGTTGTTGACGCCGGCCTCGATCAGGGCGTGCTCGCCGGTCTGCTTGATCTGGGCCTCCACCTCGCGGCGGCACTTGTCGAACAGCTCCTCCACCCGCGCCGGATGGATGCGGCCATCCAAAATGAGCTTCTCGAGGGTCCTGCGGGCGATCTCGCGCCGCACGGGGTCGAAGCACGAGACGGTGATGGCCTCGGGCGTGTCGTCGATGATGAGGTCCACGCCGGTGATGGTCTCCAAAGTGCGGATGTTGCGGCCCTCGCGGCCGATGATGCGGCCCTTCATCTCGTCGCTGGGGAGCGCGACGACGCTGACGGTGGTCTCTGCCGAATGATCCGCCGCACAGCGCTGGATGGCCGTCGCTATAATTTCCTTCGCAAGGTTGTCCGAATCCTCGCGGGTCCTCTGCTCGCTGTCCATCACGCGCAGGGCCTTCTCGTGCTCCAGGTCGCTCTCCAGGGCCTGCAGCAGGTGCTGCTTGGCCTGCTCCTCGGTGAAGCCTGAGATGCGCTCGAGCATTTCGAACTGGCTCTTCTTGATGGTCTCGATCTCGTCCAGGCGGGCGTCCGCCGCCTTGAGCCTGGCCTGGAGGGCGTCCTCCTTCTTCTCCAGGTTGTCGGAGCGCTTGTCCAGGGTCTCCTCCCGCTGGTTGATGCGGCGCTCGGAGCGCTGCACCTCGGCGCGGCGTTCGCGCAGCTCGCGCTCGGCCTCGCTGCGCTGGCGGTGAATCTCGTCCTTGGCCTCCAGGATGGCCTCTTTTTTCTTGCTTTCGGCCTGGGCCAGCGCGTCGTTCAGGATGCGCGCGGCCTCCGTTTCGGCCGAGCCGATCTTCTGCTCCGCCACGAGCTTGCGGTGCTCCCCGCCCTTTTTATATGCCAAAAAGGCCGCGCCCGCGCCCCCGAGCAAAAGAATCGCCAAACTTACGATAAATAACCATACCGGTATTCCTGCTGATATCATCCCTTGGGTATATCCTCCCTTTCCTCCCTATTTTTTTGCAACAAAAATTACCATATTGCGGTAAAGAGTCGTCGTCGATGCAACTTAGGCCTTTTCGGCACAAGGGCTAAACACATCTAACGATGATTATACCTCATTTTTTCACCCATGTCAAGAGGGGAGTTGCGCATGCGGCGGAAAAAAGTGCGCCCGCCGAAAAAATTTCGGTCCCCCCTTGCAATTCCCGCCCAACCTTGCTATAATATATTGAATATCATATCGGAAGGGAGGCTGAACAAAATGGGCGCATCCATGTCATTGACGAAAAAGCAAAAGCTCCTCGCGGGCGTGGTCTGCTCGCTGATCGTACTGAGGCTGGCTGACAAAATGCTATATGCCGCGAGGTCTTATAGCGTATTGCCGCTGCTCGTCCTGGGCGGCCTGTCCGGTGCGCTGGTTGGGCTGAAGTTCCTGCTGCCGAACTGGAAGCCGCACAAAAAATGGCTTGGGTGGCTGTTGGGCGTGTCGCTTGTTACCAGCCCTTTGGCATCTATCGCATATTTGGCGCAGGGCAGAAGCCTGATGCTTGCCCAAATGGCTGAACCCGAGTTTGCCGAACGATTCGCCCAGTTTGACGAAGCGACAACCGCGGCGGTGATGCGTGCCATGGGCGGCGTACTTACAGCGCTTATCGTCATCGCTTATGTCGCCATTATTTTGCTCAGCCCCGCCTTCCATCTGCTGCGCGGCCTGATCCGCAAAAAAAGCACGGAAAAAACGGCGGGCGTGTTCTCGCTCATTGCTTTGACCGTCAACCTGCTTCCGCAGATCAGCGCAATCGCGCGTGGCGCCGCTGTCTGGGATCAAGTCATCATCAGTGTACTGATTAGCGTTGGCTTCGCCATCCTCTACTTCACCTGGCCCGTCCTCACACGGCCCATCCTAGAAAAAATTGAACCGGAAAAGGAGAATACACCCATGCAGCAAATCAGATTCGAGCGCACCGCCGCGCCAAAACAAAAACCCGACCAGTCCAAGCTGGGCTTCGGGAATTACTTCACCGACCACATGTTTTTGATGAACTACGACGAGGGCCAGGGCTGGCACGACCCGCGCATCGTCCCCTACGGCCCCATCGCCCTGGACCCCTCCGCCATGTGCCTGCACTACGGCCAGGAGGTCTTCGAGGGCCTGAAGGCCTACTGCGGCGTGGACGGCAAAATCCGCCTGTTCCGCCCGGAGGAGAACATGGCGCGCCTGAACCTCTCCAACGAGCGCCTGTGCATCCCGCCCATCGACGAGGCCTTCGCCGTGCACGCCACGGAGGAGCTGGTGAAGGCCGACCGCGGCTGGATCCCCACGGCGGAGGGCACCTCGCTCTACATCCGGCCCTTCATCTTCGCGGTGGACCCGCAGGTGGGCGTGCACCCGGCGGCGCACCTGCTCTTCTGCATCATCCTCAGCCCCGTGGGCGCTTACTATCCCGAGGGGCTCAACCCCGTGAAAATCTTCGTGGAGGAGAAGTACGTGCGCGCGGTGAAGGGGGGCCTCGGCTTCACGAAGGCCGCGGCCAACTACGCCAGCTCCCTCAAGGCCCAGCAGGAGGCCCAGGCGCAGGGCTACTCCCAGGTGCTGTGGCTGGACGGCGTGGAGCGCAAGTACATCGAGGAGGTGGGCACGATGAACGTGTTCTTCGCCTTTGAGAATGAGATTGTCACCCCGGCTCTCCAGGGCAGCATCCTCGGCGGCATCACCCGCAAGAGCTGCATCGACATCCTGCGCGGCTGGGGCTACACCGTCAACGAGCGCCCCCTCGCCCTGGAGGAGGTCGTGCAAGCCGCCAAATCCGGCGCGCTGAAGGAGGCCTTCGGCTCGGGCACGGCGGCGGTGGTGTCCCCCATCGGCGCGCTTGCCTGCGGCGGCGAGACCCTCACCATCAACAACGGCGAAATCGGCGCGATCTCGCAAAAGCTCTATGACGAGCTGACGGGGATACAGTGGGGGAAGGTCGCGGATACGCGCGGCTGGACGAAAATCATCGCGTAAAGGAGTACTGCCATGCCCCGCCCAACCACGAAGTCAGAGCTGATCGCCGCCGCCGATGCCCAGTTCGCCAAGCTCTGGGCCCTGATCGACGCCATGCCCGCCGCCATGCAGACCGCCCCCTTCGCCTTCGAGGACCGCGACAAAACCGTGCGCGACGTCCTCGTGCACCTGTATGAATGGCACCAGCTCCTGCTGCGCTGGGTGCCCGCCAACCTCGCGGGAGACGCCCGCCCCTTCCTCCCGCCGCCCTACAACTGGAAAACCTACGGCGACATGAACGTGGAGCTCTGGAAGAAGCACCAAGGCACGCCCTATGGGCAGTCCCGCGACATGCTGCGCCAAAGCCACGCCGAGGTGATGGCACTGATCGAGGGCTTCACGGACGAAGAGCTCTTCACTAAGCAGCACTACCCCTGGACGGGCACGACCAACCTGGGCAGCTACTGCGTCTCCGTCACCTCCAGCCACTACGACTGGGCCATGAAGAAGCTGAAGAATCACATCAAAACCTGCAACCATAAGGAGGACTTGTTATGCCCATGATCGCCCTCACCACATCCGTCTCCCTCTCCGGCAAAGAGGAAGCCCTGAAAGCGGGCCTCGGCCGCGCCATCGCCCTGCTGCCCGGCAAAAGCGAGGCCCACCTCATGCTCTCCCTCACCGGCAACACGCCCATGTATTTCCAGGGCCAGAAGCGCGACGCCGCCTTCCTGGAGGTCAGCTGCTTCGGCCACGGCAGCCCCGCGGCCTACGGCAAGCTCACCGGCGCGGTGTGCGCGCTGCTCGAGAAGGAGCTGGGCCTCGACCCCGCGAACGTCTATGTCAAATACGCCGAAACCACGAATTGGGGCTGGAACGGAGGGAACCTGTAATGACCAAGCTGCGCGAATTTTTCAAGGCGAACAGCGATGTCGTCTGGCCGGCGCTGTGCCTGTTCTGCTGCGCCCTCGCGATTTTGTGCGCCGCGCTGCGCCGCGACAAAATCCACGTCGAGGGCGACACGGGCGGCGGCATCAACATCCTCAAGAACAACCATATCAACATCACCGAGATTCGCAAAGGGGCCTGAGACGTTAGCGACAGGGGGATTCTTACAGCACATCAACACACACTAGGAGCTTCACATGGAAAAACAAGACCTCATCCGCGAAGAACACGACATCCTGGACCTCTGGGAGCGCAATCACTGCTTCGAGCAGCGCCGCGCCCAAGCCGCGGGCCGCCCCCTGTTCCGCTTCCTCGACGGCCCCATCACGGCCAACAACCCCATGGGCATCCACCACGCCTGGGGGCGCAGCCTCAAAGATATTTATATCCGCTACAAGTTCCTGCGGGGCTACGACTGCCGCTGCCAGAACGGCTTCGACTCCCAGGGCCTGTGGGTGGAGGTCGGCGCGGAAAAGGAGCTGGGCTTCGCCTCCAAGCGCGACATCGAGACCTACGGCCTGGACAAATTCACCGCGCGCTGCAAGGACCGCGTCAGGCACTTCGCGGGCGTCATCACGAAGCAGTCCAGGCGCCTGGGCCAGTGGATGGACTGGGGCCATGACTACTTCACCAACACCGACGAGAACATCCAGGCCATCTGGCATTTCCTCAAGAAGTGCCACGGCAGCGGCTGGCTGCGGCAGGAGCACAAGCCCATGCCCTGGTGCCCCCGCTGCGGCACCTCCCTCAGCGAGCACGAGATGACCGGCTCCTACGTGCAGATGACCCACGACTCGGTCTTCTTCCAGCTCCCGCTGGACAATGAACAATGTACAATGAACAATGAACAATTATCCGGCGCTAACATTCTCGTGTGGACCACCACCCCCTGGACCCTCTCCTCCAACGTAGCTTTGGCCGTCAATCCCGAGATTGATTACGTTTTGGTCAAGCTCAAGAGCCAGGACAAGCCCATTGTGCTGGCCAAAAACGCCATCAAGCGCCTGGGCGACGACAAGCTGGAGGTCCTGGATATGTTCAAGGGCGCCGCGCTCGTCGGCCTGCGCTATGAAACCTGCTTCGACGAATTCCCCGCGCTGCAATTCGCGCACCGCGTCGTCGCCTGGGAGGACGTGGACGCCGAGGAGGGCACGGGTGTGGTGCACATCGCCCCGGGCTGCGGCGCGGAGGACTTTACCCTCGGCCTGCGCGAGGGCCTGCCGCAGGTCATGCCCGTGGACGACCTGGGCGTCTTCCTTGAGGGCTTCGGCTTCTTCTCCGGCAAAGCCAGCGATAAAATTGCGGATGAAGTCTTCGCCGAGCTGAAGGCGCGCGGCAAGCTCTACAAGGTGGAGCCCCATGAGCACAGCTACCCCGTGTGCTGGCGCTGCAAAACCCCGGTGATTTTCAGATTAGTCCCCGCGTGGTACATCGCCACGGAAGAGCTCAAGCCGCGCTTAATCGCCGCGGCGCGCAAGGTCAGGTGGGAGCCCGAATCCGGCGGCCGCCGCATGGAGGACTGGCTGACCAACATGGGCGACTGGAACATCAGCCGCAAGCGCTACTACGGCCTGCCCCTGCCCTTCTACCCCTGCGCATGCGGGGAACTCACCGTTGTCGGCTCGAAAGAGGAATTGCGCGCGCTGGGCGGCGAAGCCGTCGATCAATTGAAAGAGCTGCACCGTCCTTGGATTGATGAAATTGCGATCACCTGCCCCAAGTGCGGCAAAAAAGTGCGCCGCATCCCCGATACCGGCGACGTCTGGCTGGACGCGGGCATCGTGCCCTACTCCACCCTGGGGTATTTCAGCGACAGGCAGGCGTGGGAGCGCAACTTCCCCGCTGAGTGGATCGTGGAGAACCACGAGCAGGTGCGCCTGTGGTTCTACGCCATGCTTTTCATGAGCGTGGTGCTGGAGGACCGCCCGCCCTACGAGCGCGCCATGTGCCACGGGACCGTGCTGCGGGAGGACGGCGGCAAATTCAGCAAAACCGGCTATATGATCCAGTTTGACGAGGCCGCCGAGGAGATCGGCAGCGACGCCGTGCGCTACCTCTACGCGGGCAACCCCGTGCCCAGCGACGTGCGCTTCGGCTTCACCCTGGGCGACGAGGCCCGCCGCAAGCTGCTCGGCTTCCGCAATATTTTTACTTTTTTCGACACCTATTACCAGATTGATAAACCGGATTTGGCTGGTTATCAGCCCAAAGACCTGTGCCCCCTCGATACCTGGCTCCTCCTGCGCACGAACCAATTCATTGAGAACGCAACCAGGCTCATGGACAATTACAAGGCCTCCGCCCTGGTCAAGGACTTCGAGGACTACGTGGAGGACGTGTCCAACTGGTACATCCGCCTGAACCGCCGCCGCTTCTGGAAGGCCGGCGACGCCGCCGACAAGCGCGCGGCCTACTATAGCCTCTATTTCGCCCTGAAATCCGCCGCGCAGGTGATGTCCCCGGTCATCCCCTTCCAGACCGAGGCCATCTGGCAAAAGCTCGTGCGGCAAATCGAGCCCGACGCGCCGCTCTCCATCCACCTCAGCGCCTGGCCGCAGCCCCTGCCCCATCTCGCCGACAACGGCCTGCTGGAGCAAACCGCGCTGGTGCGCGAGGTGATCGCCACAGCGCTGCGCCTGCGCAACGAAAATAATTTAAAAGTCCGGCAGCCCCTGCAAGCATTGTATATTGTGGGTATTGTAGATCAAGCGCCCCTGCGGATATTTGAACGGCAGTTGCTGGATGAGCTCAACGTGAAGGAGCTCATCTTCCTGAAGAGTGCAGAAGCCCTGCAAATCAAGCTGCCCGCCGTGAATTTCAAACTGGCCGGAGCGGTCTTGAAGGGTCAGGTCAATGCGTTCAAGAACCACCTGACAGGCCTTTCCGCCGAAGATGCGCAACTGGTTGCAGCGCAGGTCGAATCCGGCGGCGATGTTACTGTACCCGGATGGCCCGGCAGTCTTTCCGCAAGCCTTTTTCTAATCAATACCACTACGAAGCCTGGCATAGCAAGTACCCCCTACCTTGATGCCACCGTGGCCCTCGACATCGAGCTCACCGATGACCTGCGCCGCGAGGGCATCGTGCGCGACATCATCCGCCAGCTCCAGACCATGCGCAAGGAGGCGGGCTACGCCGTGGAGCAGCGCATCCGGCTGGGCATTTCCCCGGCGTCCGTCATCGCCGGCGCAGAGGATCACATCATGGCCGAAACCCTCGCGGACGCCCTCGCCGCGCACCTCGAAAACCCCGACCTCACCCGGGAGCTCGACATCGCCGGGGAGAAAATCACGCTGGAAATCGCGAAATAGGAGGATCTATCATGACCGTCACGAAGGACACCATCATCGGCGACATCCTGGACGCCGACCGCGCCACCGCGCCCTACTTCCTCAACATGGGCATGCACTGCCTGGGCTGCCCGGCCAGCCGCGGCGAGACCGTGGGCGAGGCCTGCGCCGTGCACGGCGTGGACGCGGGCGAGCTTGTCGCGCAGCTCAACGCGCACTTCGGCAATTAGGTGGGCCTGCGGCCGCGCCTGGCCATGACGGCGGCGCTGGTGCCGCCGGGCGTCGCCGTGGCCGACATCGGCTCCGACCACGCGTACCTGCCGGTGCACCTGGTGCGCGCGGGGCTGTGCCCCCGGGCCATCGCGTCCGATATCGGCGAGGGCCCGCTCGCCAACGCGCGCAAAACCGTGTCGCGGGCAGGCTTGCAGGATCAGATCGAGCTGCGCCTCTCCGACGGCTTTCAGTGCTTCGCCCCTGCCGACGCCGCCTGCTGGGTCCTCGCGGGCATGGGCGGCACCCTGATGGCCCGCCTGCTGGACGCCGCGCCCTGGCTTTGCGCCCCCGGCACGGTGCTTGTCGCGCAGCCCATGCGCCACGCCGAGGAGTTACGCGCATGGATGGTCACACACAAGTTCCGCATCGAGCGCGAATCCGCCTGCGCGGACGCCGGGCGCGCCTACCTTGCCCTGCGCGCCGTTTTCAATGAACAATGTACAATGAACAATGAACCATTGGGCGCGGGCTACCTCTATTACGGCGAGCTCATTCACAACCCGGACCCTATCGCCCGTGAACTCCTCTCGCGGGAGCTGAAGCTCCTGCAAACCCGCCGCAAAAATGACGAACAGAAGAGAGCCTACGATGACTTCCGTATGCGATATTTATGAATACTTGGATCATTTCGCCCCGTTCGCCTCGCAGATGGAGTTCGACAACTCCGGCCTGCAATGCGGGGACTTCGCCTGCGCCGTCGAACGCGCCATGGTATGCCTGGACGTCACCCCGCGGGTGGTCGAGCAGGCGGCCCGCGCGCGCTGCGAGCTGATCATCGCCCACCACCCCGTGCTCTTCCGCGCGAGAAAGCAGCTCCCGGCACACGACCCCGCGTGGCTGCTGGCGCGGCACGGCATGTCCTGCATCGCCTCGCACACCCCCCTGGACTGCTGCTCCGGCGGGGTGAACGACCTGCTTGTGCGACTGCTGGGTCTGGGCGAGCCCGCGCTCCTCCCCCCGCTCCTCCGCCTGTGCACCCTGCCCGAGCCCTTGGCCGCCAAGGCTTTGGCCGCTCTCGTTTCGCAAAAGCTTAGTGCTTCCGTCCGCTATTGTGACGCGGAAAGGCCCATCACCACCGTCGCGATTTGCGCGGGCGAGGGCTGCCATTTTCTCGAGGAAGCCTACGGCCGCGCCGACGCCTTCCTCACCGGCGACGCGGGCCACCACGACTTCCTCGACGCCGCGCAGCACGGCCTGGCCCTCATCGCCGCGGGGCATTTCGAGACCGAAATCACGCTCGTCCCCGCCCTGACGCAGCGCCTGCGGGCGGCCTTCCCGGCGGTGGCGTGGCAGATCGCCGACGAACATGGGGTACTGTGCCATGCGGCTTGACGCAAGCTTTATCCATCTTTTATGCATCGAGCTGAACGCGCGGCTGGCCGGCGCGCGCGTGGACAAAATCCACAACCCTGGCAAAGAGGAGTTTGTCCTCCACCTGCACACCCGCACGGAAAAGCTGCTGCTGCTGATCTGCCTTTCCCCGGGCCGCGCGCGCGCAAACCTCGTCACCCGGGCCCCCGAAAACCCGCCGCAGCCGGGCATGTTCTGCATGCTGCTGCGGAAATACTTACAGGGCGCGTCCCTCGCGGGCGTGCGCCAGCCGGAAGGCGAGCGCATCCTCTGCTTCGATTTCGCCGGCGCGACGGAGATCGGCGAGCCCGCGCGGTTCACTCTCTGCGCGGAGCTCACCGGGCGGCGCACGAACCTGCTGCTCCTGCGCGAGGACGGCGTCATCGTCGACTGCCTCAAGCGCACCGACGTGACCCAGGGCGGGCGGCTCCTGCTGCCCGGCGCGCGCTACGAGCCCCCGCCGCGCAACGATTACGCCCCGCCCCCGGCGGTTGACCCCCTTCCTGCGGAGGGCTGCTCGGCGCTGCTGGAGGCCTGGTACGACGAGAAGGACCGGGCCGAGCGCAAGCGGCAGCAGGCCGGCGCGCTGCTGAAGCTCGTCCAAACCCGTATTTTGCGCGCAGAAAGAAAGCTCGCGGCGCAGCGGCAGGAGCTCGCCCGGGCGCAGGACCGCGAGCACCTGCGCGTGTATGCCGAGCTCATCCTGGCCAACAAGGCGCGGCTGGAGCGCGAGGCCCGCGGCAGCGACACCTACCGCCTGGAAAACTACTACGACGACGGCGCCATCCTCTCCGTCCCCGTGAACCCGGCCCGGGGCCCCGCCGCCAACGCGCAAAAATATTTCAAGGAATACCAGAAGGCCAAGACGGCCGCGGGCCTGCTGGGGGAGCTCATCGCCAAGGGCGAAACGGAGCTGCAATACCTGGAAAGCGTCTCCGATTGCCTGCAGCGGGCGTCCGCCCCCGCGGAGCTCGAGGCCCTGCGGGAGGAGCTGGAGCTCCAGGGCTATTGCAGGCCGAAAAACGGCAAGCCAAAAAAACAGCGGCCCCTGCCGCCGATGGAATATGCCAGCAGCGAGGGCCTGCGCATTCTTGTTGGGCGCAACAACCTGCAAAACGACCAGCTCAGCCTCAAGCTCGCCAAGCCGGGCGACCTCTGGTTCCATACGCAAGACATCCCCGGCTCGCACGTGCTCCTGTGCGCCGACGGAAAAACGCCGGGGGAGCAAAGCATCCGGGAGGCGGCGATGCTGGCGGCCTGGCACAGCCGGGCGCGCGGCCCCGCCGAGGTGGACTTCACCCCCGCTAGAGGCTTAAAAAAGCCGGCGGGCGCGCCCCCCGGCAAGGTGATCTATCACACGCACCAAAGCATCTACGCCCAGCCCACGGAGGAATGGGCCAACTCGCTCAAGGAGGGAAGCAATGGACGCCCTTGACATGAAAATCCTGGACCGCCTGTCCCGCGACGGGCGCTGCCGGGCCTCGGCGCTGAGCCAAGAGGTGGGCCTTTCCGTCTCGGCGGTGATCGAGCGCATCCGCAAGCTGGAGGACGGCGGGGTCATCCGGGGCTACGCCGCCGTGCTGGACCAGAAGCGCCTGGGCAACGACATCTCGGCCTGGATGGAGGTCTGCCTGGAGCACCCGCGGCACTACGACGCCTTCGTCGCGCGCGTCCTGGCGGAGCCGGGCATCCTCGCCTGCCACTACCTCACGGGCGATTACGACTTCATCCTGCGCGTCGTCGCCCGGGGCAGCGAGGCCCTGGAGGCCATCCACCGGGAGATCAAGGGCATCCCCGGGGTCTCGTCCACGAAGACGCATTTCGAGCTCAAGGCTGTAAAGGAGTGAAACCCATGACACTGTGCCAAAACTGCGGCGCCCCCCTGGAGCCCGGCGCGTCCGCCTGCCCGCGCTGCGGAAAGCCCGCGGCCAACGCCCTCCCGCAACCGGTTTACCCGTATCCGTATCCCGTTTACCCCGCCTACCCGCAGCGGCCCGCGCTGCCCGTCACGAACACCTGCGCCATCCTGGGCTTCGTGATGGCGTGGCTGCCCATCCCCCTGGCGTGGCTGGTGCTGAGCATCGTCGGCCTGGTGCAGTGCAGCCAGAACGACCAGAAGGGCAAGGGCCTGGCCATCGCGGGGATCCTGCTGCGCGTGCTGGGCCTCGCCGCGCTCATCGGGGGCGCCGCGCTGTTGGTCCGCCACGCGAACACCGGCATGTATTTCCCGGATTTCTGGGACTGGGAAGAGGAGTTCGCGTTCACGGTGCTGCGCTGAGCAGCTCCTCCGCCGCGGCCAGCTGCGCCGCCGTGACCCCCTCCCCGCCCATGATGCGCGCCAGCTCCTCGACCTGCGCGGGACGGCCCAGCCGGCGGATATGCGTCTCGGTGAAGCCGCCGTCCGTCTGCTTTTCGATGAGCAGGTGGCAGTCCGCCAGGGCGGCGATCTGCGCCAGGTGGGTTACGCACACCACCTGCCTGCCCGCCGATACCCGCCGCAGTTTCCGCCCGATCTTCCGGGCCGCGCGGCCGCTCACCCCGGCGTCGATCTCGTCGAAGATCAGCGTGCCCACGGGGTCCTTCCGCGCCAGCACGCTCTTGATGGCCAGCATCACGCGCGAGAGCTCGCCCCCCGAGGCGACCTTCGCCAGGGGCCGCGGGGCCTCGCCCGGGTTGGCCGAAATCAAAAACTCCAGCTGCTCGCCCCCCTCCTGCGTGAGGGGGATTTTTTCCTGGCGTACCTCCAGCCTCACCTGCGGCATGTCCAGGTCCAGCAGCTCCTCCCGCACGGCGCGGGTGAACACCTCGCCCGCCTCCCGCCGCGACTTCGAAAGGGACCGCGCCAGCCCGATGACCACGGCCTTCTGGCGCTCTATTTCATCCTCCAGCTCCAAAATGCGCTCGTCGCCGCGCGTGATGGAGGCCTCCTCTGCCCGGGCCTTTTCCAGGAAGCCCAGCATGTCCGCCTCCTCCGCGCCGTATTTGCGCGACAGGCGGTAGTACACGTCGAGCCTGCGCTCCACGGCCTCGGCCCCGGCGGGGTCGAACGCGGCGGACTCCAGCAGGCCGCGCAGCTCGCCCGCGCACTCGTCCAGCTCGTAGGCCGCCGCGCGCGCGGCCCCGGCCAGGGCCAGCGCCGCCGGGCTGAACTCGCCCGCGCGCTCCAGCGCTCCCGCAGCCTCAAAGGCCAGCGCCGCCGCCCCCGCGAACTCATCTCTTCCGGTGAGCGCGTCGCCCGCGGCTTGCAGGGCCTCCAGGATTTTCTCGCTGTTGCGCTGGAGCGCCTGCCGCTCCAGCAGCGCCGCGCGCTCCCCGGGCACGATCTCTGCCTGCTCCAGCTCCGCGACCTGGTGGCGCAGCATATCCAGCCGCCGGGCCTTTTCATTTTCGTCGATTTGCAGGGCCGACTGCTCCTTCTGCAATGCCCGAAGCTTCAAATACTGCGCGCGATACTCCTCCCGCAATGGCGCGTTTTCGGCCATGGCGTCGATGAAGCCCACGTGGCGCGCGGGGTCCAGCAGTGCCTGGCTGTCGTGCTGCCCGTGGATATTCACCAGCGCGTCCCCCAGCTGCCGCAGCACGGCCACCGTCACGGGCACCCCGTTGGCCCGGCAGCTGTTCTTGCCCGAAAGCGTAATCGCCCGGCTGAGGATCACGTCCCCATGCTCCTCCGCAGGCAGGTCGAGGCTTTCCAGCAGCGCGGCGACTTCGGCCCCCGTTTCGGTGAACAGGGCGGTCACGCGGGCGCTCTCCGCCCCGGTGCGGATGAGGTCGCGGCTGGTGCGCTCGCCCAGCACGGCGTTGATGGCGTCGATCACGATCGACTTGCCCGCGCCGGTTTCGCCCGTCATCACCACAAAGCCGGGGGGGAGCTCCTCCAGCTTCGCGTGCCGGATCACGGCGATATTCTCAATGGTCAGGCTCTGTAACATAGCGTTCCATCTCCTCCCGCACGGCGCGCATTTCGTCCTCCCCCCGGCACAGCAGGAAGATGGTGTCGTCCCCGGCCAGGCTCCCCACCACGCCCTGCGGCGGGTGCTCGTCCAGCGCGGCGCAGACCCCCTGGGCCATGCCCGCCACGCAGCGCACGCACGCGATATTCCCCGCGCCGTCCACCGAGAGGATGGCGCTGCCCAGCAACGCCCTGCGCCTGCGGGCGTCCTCCGCGCCGGCCTGCGGGAGCTCATACCCCCCGCCGCCGCCCGGCCCGGCCTTCTTGCGCAGCCCAAGCGCCTTGATGTCCCGGGAGACCGTGGCCTGGGCGGCGTCCTCGCCGTGGGCGCGCAGATACGCGAGGATCTGCTCCTGCGTGGACACCCCGCCCTGCTCCACGGCCTGCAAAATCAATTCCTGACGCCGGTTTCTCATGAAATCACCTGACTTTTGAGATTTTTGTTGTATCCTCACGCCTGTCTGTCGGCCGCAGGCTAACTCTCCTCTATACACACCGTGATTTCATGGGAATAGTCCGCGTCATTCACGTGATAATGGTCACCGGGGTTTATGACAAACTCACCACAATCTATGCTGTTTGACTCGCCCAACAAATTCTCCAATGCTCCTATTAATTCTATTATTTCATTTTTTTTGAGATGCAAATAGACATTGTCAATTGCATTGCTTGCTCGTTTTTTCGGATCATAGTATGAGATTTTCATTTTGCCCTCCTAACATCTATTTCCCCATCTTCCCCGCCAGCACATCCAAAAAATGCTCCGTTTTCAGCCGGACGAACAGCGCCTCCGTCTCCGCCCTTTTCACGGTGACGCGCTGGCCCGGCAGCAGGGCGACCGGCGGCTCCGCATCGGTGGCAAGGGCCAGGCCCTCGCGCGCAATCTCAACCGTGAAGCGGGTTTGCGCCGTGAACACCACCGAGCGCGTGAACAGCAGGTGGTTGCACACGGGCGTGAGCAGGATGCTCTCGAAGGTGGGCTCCACCACGGGGCCGCCGGCGGAAAAGTTGTACGCCGTGGAGCCCGTGGGCGTGGCGAAGATCACGCCGTCGCCCATGAAGCCCAGCGTGTGCCCGCCGCCGCAGTCCACCGCGATCTCCGCCAGGCGCGGCGTGCCGAAGCGGGAAATCACCGCGTCGTTGACGCAAAAGCCCTCATATATCAGGCTTTCGCCCTGCGCGACCCGCACCTCCAGCAGCATGCGCCGGTCCAGGGTGAACGCCCCCGCCGCCAGGCGCGGCAGCAGGTGCAGCTCGTGGCGCTCCAGCCCGGCGAGGAACCCCAGCCGCCCCGCGTTGACCCCCAGCACCGGCTTGCGCAGGGGCAGCGCCATGCGCGCCGCGGTGAGAATCGTGCCGTCGCCGCCCACGGCGATCAGCGCGTCGCAGGCTGCGAGCTCCTCCGGCGGTGCGGTTCCGAGGCCCGCGGCTGCCAATTCCCGCCGGATTTCGTCGGCAACGGCGAGCGCGCCGGGCTTGCTTTCGTTCACGGTGAGCGCGAGACGTTTCATGCCTTCAGGTCCTCCCAGGCCAGTTTTACGATATCGTTTATCGATAATTCTATGGTTTTTTTGATATCGTTTTTCGATAATTGCAGTAAAAATTCGATGTTCCCCTCCCCGCCCGCGATGGGCGAATGTGTCAGCCCGCAGATGAAGAACCCCTCCTGCCGCGCCGCCGCGCAAACCTCGTTGAGCACCCGGACGTGCTCTTTGGGGTCCTTCACAATCCCATTTTTTACCCGGGAACCGGTCTCGAATTGGGGCTTCAGCAGGCACACGGCCCGGCCTTCCTTGTCCAGCAGGCGTGACAGATGCGGCAAAATCAGTCGGAGCGAGATGAACGAGACGTCCACGCACGCAAATCCGCACGGCTCCATTTGCTCCGGCGTGACGGCCCGGAAGTCAGTCTTCTCAAGGCTTACGACACGCGGATCGGCCCGCAGGGACGCCGCCAGCTGGCCCGTGCCCACGTCGATGGCATAGACTTTTTCCGCGCCGCGCTCCAGCAAGAGCTGGGTGAAGCCCCCGGTGGAGGCCCCCACGTCCATGCAAATTTTTCCTGCCACGCCGATCGCGAACACGTCCAAAGCCTTGCGCAGCTTGAGATAGCCCCGGCCGACGTAATCGTGCTGTCCGCGCAGGGCGAGGGCGTCGGCATCGGAAACATCGCGGCTGGGCTTGCGCTCCTCCGCGCCGTTGACCGTGACCTCCCCCGCCAGGATGGCCGCCTTCGCACGCTCCCGCGAGGGCAAAAAACCGTGATATACAAGGGCTTGGTCAAGGCGCATGGCGCATCGCCTCCGCGTTCAGGCGGTATTCCGCCAGCAGCTCGTCGACAGGGGCGTGGCGCGCGAAGCCATCGACCGCGGCGAGGGTGAACCTGCCCGGCCAGCGGCGCTCTAACAGCCCCAGGCCGAAGCGCTCGCCTGCGCCGCCGGAACGGATGCCCTCCTCGTAGAAGTCGATTGTTTCGCAGGGGAGCACGGCGTCAACCGCTTGTGTATCAAGGGGTTGCACGCGCTTGAGCTTGACAATTTTCACGCCCGGGACCTGGCAGGCCTCGAAGAACAGGCGGCCATAGGTGACGATGGCGCGGGAGGCATCGGGTTCGCCGTAGATGTCGTAGGCTTCGCAGGCATGCAGCAGGGGCAGGGCCGCGGGGGGCTCCCGCAGGACGTCGCGGGGATAGCGGATGAGCTGCAAAGCCTTGCAGGCCAAGGCGTGGCGCAAAGCCGCGCGCAGGTCGGCGGCTGTGGCTGGGCTCCACACCACGGCCCCGGGGATGGCCGCGCAGAAGGCCACGTCGTACAGGCCGTGGTGGGTGACGCCGTCGGCGCCCACGAAGCCCGCGCGGTCCACGGCGACCGTCAGGGGCAGGCCCTGCAGGGCGGCGTCGTGCAGCAGCTGGTCGAAGGCGCGCTGCAAAAAGGTGGCGTAGATCGCCGCCACGGGCCGCATGCCCTGCCGCGCCATGCCCGCCGCGAAGGTGACGGCGTGCGCCTCGGCGATGCCGACGTCGAAGAAGCGCGCCGGGTAGGCCGCCGCGAACTGATCCAGGCCGGTGCCCATGGCCATGGCGGCGGTGACGGCGCAGACGGCGGGGTTTTCGGCGGCGAGGGCGCAGAGCTCCTGCGCGAAAACGTCGGTGTAGGTGCTGCCGGAGGGCACGATGGGCTCCCCGGAATTGATGTCGAATTTGCCGATGCCGTGGTAGAGCTCCGGGGCGGCCTCGGCGCAGGGCAGGCCCTTGCCCTTCACGGTGTGCACGTGCACCAGGGCGGGCCGGGGGGTGAGCTTGGCGCTCTCCAGCGCGGCGCGCAGGCTGTCCAGGTCGTGGCCGTCCACCGGGCCGATGTAGTCCAGGCCCAGCTCCTCGAAGATCGTGGTGCCGGTGAGCACGCGCTTGGCCAGGTCCTTCGCCCCGCCCACGAACACCGCCAGGGCGTCGCCGGCCAGGGGGATATGCCGCAGGGCCCGCTCCACGCGGCGCTTGGCCTGGCGGTACTCCGGGCGGGCGCGCACCCGCGCCAGGTAGCGCGGCAAGCCCCCCACGTTGCGCGAAATGCTCATCTCGTTGTCGTTGAGCACCACGATGAGCCTGGCGTTGGAATGCCCCGCGTTGTTGAGCGCCTCGTACACCAGGCCGCCGGTGAGCGCACCGTCGCCCAGCACCGCCACGGAAAAATGCGGGTCGCCCTGCAGCTGCTTGGCCTCGGCGAGGCCCAGGGCGGAGGATACGCCGGTGCTGGCGTGGCCGGCGGTGAAATGGTCGTGCGGGCTTTCGGCGGGGCAGGTGAAGCCGGAAAGGCCGCCCGATTGCCGCAGTGTGGCGAAGCGCCCATAGCGCCCGGTGAGCAGCTTGTGGGTGTAGCTCTGGTGGCTGACGTCCCAGACGAGGGCGTCGGCCGGGGAATCGAAGCAAAGGTGCAGGGCCATGGTGAGCTCCACCACGCCCAGGTTTGAGGCCAGGTGCCCGCCGGTGCGCGAGACGGTATTGATCAAAACCGCCCGGATCTCCTCCGCCAGCCGCGGGAGGGCTTCCCGGGGCAGGGCGCGCAGGTCCGAGGGGGAGGTGATTTTAGGGAGGAGTTCAGGGGTTTGCATTTGGTGTCCTTTTGTGTTATTTTTCGCGAACCAGCAGCCAGCCCGGCAGCTCATACAGGAAATGCTCTTTCCCGGCATAGCGCGCGATGGCGTCGCGGGCCGTTTGGGTATATTCCAGGGCCGCGGCGCGCGCGCCGTCCGGGCCCAGGAGGGACACCCACGTGGCCTTGCCGGGCTCCTCGCCGGCGTCCAGGAGGTCGTCGGTGACCTGGAAGAGCAGGCCCAAGGCGTCGGCATAGCAGGCGGCACCCAGCGTCTGCGGGAGGCCGGCGCCGGCGGCCACGCAGCCCAGCAGGCAGGCGGCGGAGAGCAGCGCGCCGGTCTTTTTGCGGTTCATGTCCTCCAATTGGGCGCGGGTGGCCCGCCGCGTTTCATAGAGCAGATCCAGCTGCTGGCCGCCGACCATGCCGCCCGCGCCCGCGGCCTTGGCCAGCACGGAGACGGCGCGGCAATTGGCCTGCGGCGAAAAATCGCTGTTCGCGAGGCAGGCGAAGGCCTCGGTGAGCAGGGCGTCGCCGGCGAGCAGGGCCGTGGCCTCGCCGAACTGCTTGTGGCAGCTGGGGCGGCCCCGGCGGAAATCGTCATCGTCCATGCAGGGCAGGTCGTCGTGGATGAGGGAGTAGCCGTGGACCATCTCCACGGCGGCGGCGTAGGGCAGGGCCCGGTCCTGCTGCCCGCCGAATAGCTCGCAGAAGGCCAGCGCCAGCGCAGGGCGGACGCGCTTGCCGCCGGCCTCCATGCCGTAGCGCATAGCTTGGCTGACGGGGTCATCGCCTTGCGGCAGGAAGCGCGGCAGGGCGGCCTCGAAGGTCTTTGCATATTCACGCAGGGCGGACGCGACGTCAGTCATTGAAAGCTCCTTCATCGAAGGAGCTTGGCTCCGTCTCGGGCAGGCGCAGCGTGGCGAGCTTCTGCTCCGCCGCCTCGAGGGTCTTCTGCAGCAGGCCCGCCAGTCTCGCGCCCTCCTCGAAGAGCTTCAGGCTCTGCTCCAGGGGCAGGCTGCCCTCCTCGAGCAGGGCCGCGATCTCCTCCAGGCGGCGGAAGGATTTTTCGTAATCGAAGGGTTTTTCAGGCATGGTGACGGCCTTTCATGGGTGGTACATGAATATTATACATGAATTTTGGATAAAATGCAAGCTTTTTATAAATCCCACACCAGCACGCCGCACGCGCCGTCGCCCAGGGTGAGGCGCAGCTTGTCCCCCGGGTCGAGCTCGCGCACGGATTTCACGGGCGCGCCGTTTTTCAGGGCGATGGCGTAGCCGCGGGCCAGCACGGCCAGGGGGCTCATGGCGTCCAGGCGGGCGGCGGCGCGGGAAAGGCGCGCGTTTTCGGCATGCAGCTTGGCTTCCGTCGCCCCGCGCAATCTTTGGGCGGCGTAATCCAGGCGCAGGCGGGAGGCGTAGGCGAGCTCCTCCGGGCGGCGCAGGATTCGCCGGGAGAGCAGGTGCTCGAGGGCCGCGCGGCGGGCTTGCATCGCATAGAGCATGGCCTGCTCCATGCGCGAACGCAGAGAATACAGCCCGGCAAGCAGGTCGGCCAGGTCAGGCACGGCAAGCTCAGCCGCCGCGGAGGGCGTGGGGGCGCGCAAATCGGCGGCGAAATCGCAGATGGTGACGTCGGTCTCGTGGCCCACGGCGGAGATCACCGGGATGGCCGAAGCCGCCACCGCGCGCACTGTGATCTCCTCGTTGAAGGCCCACAGGTCCTCCAAAGAGCCGCCGCCACGGCCCACAATGAGCACGTCGGCGGCCTGGGTTCGATTGAAGAGCTCCACCGCCGCCGCGATTTGCGCCGCCGCGCCCGCGCCCTGCACCTGCACCGGGCAGAGGATTACCTCGCTGGCGGGGCAGCGGCGGCGGAGAATCTGCAGGATGTCGCGCACGGCGGCGCCCGTGCCTGAGGTGATCACACCTACCCGCGCAGGGAAGAAGGGGATTTCGCGCTTGCGGTCGGGGTCGAACAGGCCCTCGGCGGCCAGGCGCTCCTTCAGCTGCTCGTAGGCGAGGTACAGCGCGCCCAGGCCGTCGGGCTGCATGTCGTCGGCGTAGAGCTGGAATTTTCCATCCCTTTCATATAATGAGGCGCGCCCGCGAATGATCACGTGCATGCCGTCCTGGGGCACGAAACCCAGGCGGCGGTTCGATTCCCGGAACATGACTGCCGGGACCGCCGCCCCGGCGTCCTTCAGGGTGAAGTACCAGTGGCCGCTGTAGTGGTCCTTGAAATTGGAAATTTCCCCCGCGACGAGCAGGCCGCGCAGGGGCTCGGCTTCCTCGAGGAGGGCTTTGACGTATTTGTTCAGCTGGGTGACGGTGAGGGGGGCGGAAGTGATCATGAGGTTCCTTTTTTACGCGCAATATAATGAGCACGGGGCGTATTTCGCGTCGCCCTCATAGGGTGCGCGGATCAGCTTTTGGCTTTCTCCGCAGGCGGCTTGCACAAGCTTCTTTGTCAGCGCGGGGATATCGCCGCGCGCCGCGACTTCCTCTAGGCCAATCCAGACGGCTTCGCTGTTTTCGCTGCCGTCGGAGCGGGCGGTGCCGCAAATATAATCGGCCCGGAAGGCGATATACCAATCATGCAGGTTGAACCTGACGCCGACGATATCGCCCGGTTCGGCCGATATGCCGGTCTCCTCCAGGAGCTCGCGCTTGAGCGCCTCCTGCGGCGATTCGCCATGGTTGACGTATCCCCCGGGGATGACGAGCATGCCCTTGCCCGCGCCGTAGGTGTGCCTGACGAGCAGAACCTTGCCGTCCTTGACGACAATCCCGGCGACGGCCTGGCCGTAATTCGTGTTGTCGATAGCGGTGTCACTCCTTACTGATATCCATCCCCATGCCCACGCCCGCCAGCATGGCGATGCCCGCAGCGTTGTCGCCCGAGAACTCGGGCTCGGCGAAAATGGCGGCGGGGAAGCGCTCGCCCAGGAGCATGCGGATCACCTGGCTGCAGCACACCCCGCCGGTGAACACCAGGGGCAGCGCCCCGCAGCGCGCGAGGGCCCCCTGGGCCAGGGCCTCGAGGTTCACGGCCACGGAGATGAGGCAATAGAGCGCGACGTCGGCCTTGCCGACGCCACGGGTGTACATCTGGCGCAGCTTGTTCTCCAGGCCCGAAAAGCTGCACGTCATGCCGTCTACGCTGGGCTTGATGCCCTTGATGAGCGAACCCTCTTGCGCCAGGGCGTCCACCGCCGGGCCCGCAGGGAAGGGGTAGCCCAGCATCACGCCCACGCGATCGACCAATTGCCCGGCCTTCAGGTCCCCGGAGCCGCCGAGGATTTCGGCCTCCAGCCCGGGGGCGACACGCAGGCACTCGGTGGTGCCGCCGGAGACGTGGAAGGCGATGAACTCGCCCTCGAGGAGGTCGGCACGCCCGGCGGAGAACAGCGCCGCCGCCAGGTGCCCCTGCTGGTGGCTGAAGCGGAACAAGGGGATCCCCAGCACGGTGGCGAGGCTTTGCGCCACACAGGCCCCCGGCAGGAAGCAGGGCATGTAGGAATTTTCTATATTGCGGGGCTTGTCGCTGACACCTATCGCGGCAAGGGGTTCGCCTGTGCCTTTCCGCGAAAAAAGCGCCTCCAGGAGCGCCGGAAGCTGCTGCGTATGCTGGAACAGCGCGTCGCTCTGCCGCAATCCCAGCGTGCCGGGCTTGACGGGCAGCGGCCGGCGCTCGTGCAGGAGGCGCGCGCCGTCGCAGAGCGCCGCGCTGGTGGTGTAGTTGCTGGTGTCGATGCCGAGCGTGAGCATGGCGTCACTCCCCTCTTGAGATGCTCCCCAGCACGCCGTTGACGAACTTCGGCGCGTCGGCGTCGCCGTAAAGCTTCGCCAGCTCCACGGCCTCGTTGATGCTGGCACCCACGGGGATGTCATCGAAATAAAGCATCTCGCACACCGCCAGGCGCAGCAGCGCGTGGGAAACACGCGAGATACGGCCTAGCTTCCAGCCCTTCAGGCGCTTCGCGATGGTATCGTCGAGCTCCTCTAAATGCGCGGCGGCGGTTTCGGCCAGGCGCAGGGCGAAGTCGTCCGCCGGGGGCGGGTCGTCGCCCTCGCAGGCGCGCGCCCACAGCGCGGCGATGCTCTCCCCCGGCTGGAAGGAGAGCTCGAACAGCAGGGCGAAGGCTTTTTCGCGGGAGGCGCGGCGGTTGTCGGGCATGGGATACTCCTATAAATCTAAAATATTTGCTTTAATTAAAACCCCCCTGCTCGCTGCGGCTCGCTTCCCCCCTACAGGGGGGATTCTGACGGCAACCGAAGGTTTGCGATAGACGAGAGGATGTAAGCGAGCAGGGGGGGTAAATCTTCCTTAAAAATCCGCACCCGCGATCATCAGGTTCACGCGGGCGACGGCCCGGCCCGCCATGTCCTCCAGGGCCTTCTTCACGGCAAGCTGCGCCTGGCAGGACAGGGTGGTGATGTTCACGCCCGCGCGCACGCGCAGGGCCATCTCCACCACGAGCTCCGCGCCGGACTGCGTGAGCTTGACATAGCGCAGATCGCCCGCCCTG
>Ga0268262_10001259_pt1 | contig 31775 bp, 28 predicted proteins | sample TergutNc150P3_FD_190354 | JGI IMG/M metagenome (GOLD analysis project Ga0268262, IMG submission 190354) | Nasutitermes corniger P3 segment gut microbial community from laboratory colony in Florida, USA - Nc150 P3 (SPAdes) (version 2) | ecosystem: Host-associated > Arthropoda: Insects >... | reverse complement strand
TTACAAAAATTCCACTTTTGGAAATATACTCTCTTGAAATAAGAATAGTTGCTTTTTCAATAGGTTTGATTTTTTATTATTTAGGCGCAGCGATTTATATTGAAACAAATATGGGGCTTTCGCCTTATGATGCGGTTGGTATTATAATAGCGGAAAAAATAAAAAGAGAAAATTGGTTTAAGTGGATAAGAATAGGAACAGATGCCTTATGTGTAATTGGAGGAATAATAACTCAAAGTGATGTCGGAATAGGGACATTAGTATCAGTATTATTAGGCGGTCCATTAATTGCATTATTTAGGAAATTATTAATAAAAATAAATGTAATAAAAAATATTCAAAAATGAATTGCTGACGGTTTTAGTCGTCTATCATACTGAATATGAGTTATGTACGCAATATAAACCGCTTTTCTCTAGTGTCGTTTTAGTGTAGCGGTACAGGTTTTTAGAAAATGAGAAATGAGGGATTAAGAATATAATACCCTCATCTCTTCTTCTTATATAAAATGAAACCGACTACCGCGGAAGCTGCGCCAATTCCTATTTCAATAATTGATTTTCTGACCGTTTCGGTATGCTTGCCCAAAAATCCGGCTGCCTTGTTTGCGATTTTTCCGCCGGTGGAAGTATTAAACGAAATAAGATTGTAGGCTCCCACTATTAAAACAACTACGCCGGCAAGTAAAAGTATGATGCCGATAATTTTTGTTGTGCGTATGCGTTTTTTCATGCTTTACTCCGATGGTTCAATTTTCTTCGCGGATTATGGCTTCGCGGAAGCCCGCTTTTGCAAGTTTGTCCGTTGCCGATTGAACTTCTATGCCGCGTATCCCGGTAAGCACCACACGGTATAATTCCCCATTCTGCTCATACGCCGGATTAAGGCCAACCTCTTTCAGTTTGCCAAATACCTCAACCGCGTTACGGGGGACTTTGTATGAACCGACTTGCAGCCTATACCTTTTGTCCGGCGCGGGGATTATGGCGGGAATCAGTTTGAACCCCGAACCTGACGGCGGAACGGTTTCCAAAGAAGGCAATGTTTGAGAGGGCAATGTTTGCGACGGCGGTAATGATTCAAAAACAGGCGGCATTGCTGCCGGCGGAAAGGCCGTTACTGGCGGTGGATATGAATTTTGAACCGGAGCCGGAACCGGCTGGGGAGGTTGAATATAAAACGGCGAATATATCATTGGCGCATAGGGAATGAAATTGTATTCCACGGGCGCTATGGGTTCAGGGGCAGTTGGCGGCGGATATGCGGGTGGCGCTTGTGTATAAGCCGGAGCCGGAGGCGGCGCATAAACAGGAGGCGGTTCCGGCGCGGCAGCCGGAGCTTGAGAAATTGCCGGTGGAGGAGGAGCGGCCGGAGCTGGCGGCGGAGCAGCCTGAGCTTTGGGAGGAGGCACCGCGTAACTGCCTGGCAGCGTCTCAATAATAACCGGTACAGTGCCGGCGGTAATCATGCCAAGATGGTCAGCAGCAGCCTTTGAAACATCAATGATTCGCGATGCGACAAAAGGCCCCCGGTCATTCACCTTAACCGTAACCCAGCGGTTATTGTACTTATTGGTAACTTTCAGAAAAGTTCCAAAAGGCAGGCTAGGATGGGCGGCGGTAAACAGGTCGGAATTGTAAATTTCCCCGGAAGCTGTCGGTCTGCCATCAAATTCCGGCCCGTACCAGGACGCAGTTCCTTCTTCACGCCAAACATCGCCCGCAGGAGCTGAGGTTTGGGCTGCCACATACTGCGATATACACAGACTGGCAATATAAAAAGTAAATACAAAAATACTATTTCTTCTCATACCCTTTTATCGGCATTATTTGCAGGGAATTTACAAATATATAGTTGCAATTTATTCTATACAAATGTATAGTATATTATGGACGTTGAGGAAAAACTGGGTGTGCTGGCGGGAGCGGCAAAGTACGACGCTTCGTGCGCTTCATCGGGCAGTGATGGGAAGGGGGCCTTGGGCGGGAAAAAGTTCGGGGCCAGTCTGCCCACCGGAATTTGCCACAGTTGGACCGAGGACGGGCGCTGCGTCAGCCTGCTTAAGGTGCTGTTTTCCAATGTTTGCCGCTACGACTGCGCCTATTGCGTCAACCGCGCTTCGGCGGATGTTACCCGCAGTACGTTTACCGTGCGGGAACTGGTTGATATAACCTGTGAATTTTACCGGCGTAATTATATTGAAGGGCTGTTTTTGTCATCGGGGATTTTTGCCGACCCCGACATTGTAATGGAAAAATTGATAGAAACGGCGCGGACTCTTCGTACCGAGGCGGGTTACGGCGGCTATATTCACCTGAAAATAATCCCCGGTACGGGTGAGCGCCTGATCCGCGAGGCGGGCCTGTGGGCGGACCGCCTCAGTGTGAATATTGAGCTTCCCACGGATAAAAGCCTGCAAACCCTTGCGCCGGATAAATCCGGCAAGGTGATTCTGGGGGCGATGGGGGATTTTTCGGGTTTAAGCGGCGAGTTTGAGGAAGCCCGCCATAAATCCCGTTTTTTGCCGCAGGGGAAAACCGTTGTTCCCGCCTTTGCGCCGGCGGGGCAAAGTACCCAGCTGATAGTGGGGGCTAGTGCGGAAGACGACCGGCAGATTATCAACCTTTCAAGTTCCCTGTACCGTAAATTTTCCCTGAGGCGGGTGTACTATTCCGCTTTTATTCATCCGGGAGTTCCTGCCCGCGGCAGCCCTTATGACCCCCGTTTGCCGGATATTCCCGGCCCGCCGCTGGTACGCGAACACCGTCTTTATCAGGCGGACTGGCTTTTGCGGTTCTACCATTTTGCCGCCACGGAAATCCTTACCGAAAATGATCCCTACCTCGATCCCCATGTTGATCCCAAAACCGCCTGGGCCTTGAAGCATCTTGATTTTTTCCCCATTGAAATTAACCGCGCCGATTACGAAACCTTGCTTCGCGCGCCGGGCATCGGCGCAAAAACCGCCCGCCGCATCATTGAAACACGCCGTTCCCGCCGCCTCAGTTTTGACGGCCTGCGCCGCCTGGGTGCTATACTGAAACGGGCGCGTTACTTTATCACGTGCGACGGCTTTTCTATTGAACAGCCCGATGACCCCATCCGCATACGCCGCCGTCTTTCCGATATTGATGGCGCCGGATTACAACTTCCCCTGTTTGAGTTTTAACTTTTTACTTTTCCGTCAAATTATCCACCCCTTCATCCCATGACGCGTCATCGGGGGGCGAGGCAAGATATTTTTGACAGCGGTCGAAATATTTTTTCGCGGCAAGATCGGTTTCATTCTGCCGGTAAATTTCCTGGAAAACAGCGGCGGCGGCGGAAAAATCTTTGCGCTCATACGCGGTAAAGCCTTGCTCCCAGTTTTTGACCATTTCCAGCAATTTCGGCGGGGTATTTTCACGAATGTCCAAAAGTTCATACAGGCGCAGGGGGGTGTTGATTCCTACCACGCGGACGCGGCTGAGCGTACGCAGTACAAATTCATCTCCGATGTGGCTTCTGGTGTATTCGCTGATGAGAATGCCGCCGGTGTTGTACTGTTTGTTTACCCCTTCAAGCCGGGCGGCGAGGTTCACCGCGTTTCCCATGATGGTGTAATCCATTTTGTTGGGGGTTCCCATATTGCCTACTACCATGTCGCCGGTATTGATTCCCAAACGGGTAAACATGGGGCATGGATCATCGGGACTTTTTATAATGCCTTTTTTCACCATTGCTTCAATTACCGCCCCGGTGATAAGCCCGCCGGCAAGCGCCTCGCGGTTAATCTCCGCCTCGGCTTTTTTCATCAGTATCGCGGAACGGCAGGCGAGGGCGGCATGATTTTCCAAATGCACCGGCGCCCCAAAAAAGGCAATGATTGCGTCGCCCTCGTATTTGTCTATCGTGCCCTGATTATCAAGAATGATATTGCTCATGCGGGTCAGGTAATGGTTAAGGAGTTCAACCAGTTTTTCAGGATCGCCCAACGCCTCGGTAATGGTGGAAAAACTGCGGACATCGGTAAATATCGCCGTCATTTCGCGTTTTTCGCCGCCCAGCTTGAGCTGCGAAGGATCGGCGATAATCCGCTCAATAACCTTGGGTGAAAGGTACTGGCTGAACGCCGATTTAATGAATCGCTTTTGGCTGCCCTCGGTGGCATAGTTGTACAGAGTGGCGCTGATAAAACCGGCGGCGATTCCGGCAAGAGGGGTTATTATGGGAAGCCACAGGTTACCCTTGTTGTAGGCGGCAAAGGCGGCGGCTGTAATGCTCAGTACTACGAAAATGGCCCCGCCCAGCGGCAAAAGCACGCGGTTGGAAAACAGGCAGAGCGTAACGGTCAAACTTACTACAACAAAAAGTATCAGCAGGTTAAACCATTGCCGGCTTTCGCGGATAAAATCCCCTTGCAGCATATTGTCCAGCAGGGTGATATGCACACCCATACCCGGATACACCGATGAAAGGGGAGTGTTAAAAACATCGAACAGGCCGGGGGCATACAGGCCGACAAATACATACGTCCCGGTAAAATATTCAGGCGGGTACAGCGGTTCCTCGCCGTTTTTGTACGCTTCATAACTCAGTAAAATGTCTTTGGCGGAACAGGGAAAATAGCGGGACAGATCGCCGCGGAAACGGAGCAGGCTTGCCCCGTTTTTATCAACGGGAACGGTAAAATTTCCCCATTGAATGGTATGATTTTTGGAGACAAAACTGATGTTGGAGCTATGTCCTGAAGCAAGGAGCGAAGCGGCGGCAAAGCCCGGCACGGCTTTACCGTCAAAAAAGGTAAAAAGCCGCAGCCGCCTGATTACGCTGTCGGAATCGGGCGCGCCGGTGAGACAGCCCAGCGCTCCGGCGGCATCACGCAGTCCTTGAATCGGGAATTGGGCGCCTTCCAGCCGGTCTCCGGCCCCGCCGGTACTGAATTGCCGCAAAAACTCCCCAAAGCCCGCCGGCTGAAAAAGGGGCGATTTTAAGTCAGATGGCCATGAGCGGGCGCTGCCGGTTTGGCTTGAAAAGAAAACCCCCTGTACCGCCCTGCCGTATTCCCGTTCCGCGCGGATAAAGGCTTCGTCATCTTCCGCCTGGTACATGGAAGGCTCAGAAAAAATTATATCGAAAGCGACAGAATTCGCCCCGCTCAGATTCATATAGTCCAAAAGCTCGGCATAGGCTTTCCGCGGCCAGGGCCAGCCCCAGCCCCGTTCCCGCTGCGCCCAGTCTATGCTGTCCTGATTCAACAGAATCACCATAATGTCATCCGAAGGCCGCACGGAAGAAGCAAAGAGCCTGACACGGAAATCGTAAGATTTATATTCCAGGAAGCGAAAGGCGCCGCAAAGGTGCAGCAAACTGATTGCCGCAAAAACCAAAACAATAATAGTCAGCGCGGCAATTTTTTTGTTTATTCTTCTGCGTATTTTTTTCATGGTTATTGTATTGTACTATCATATTTTTTTAAGAACTTCTACTGGACTTATTGTTTATTCTATAATATTATTTATGGTAAAGGAGACATTATGGCTAATAAAGTACAATCCCCCGGATCTTTTCTTACGTTAATGCTGGAAAAATACAGGCTTAATCCATTTAAGCTTGCGCAAGACATTCACTTAAGCCAGTCAGCGGTACGATTGATAACCCTCGGAAAGACAAAAATTACTACCTCTGTTGCAATGCGGCTCGCAAAATACTTTAACACCAACCCCGAATTCTGGCTTGCCATGCAGATGAAGTGGGATATTGCCGAAGCTTCCAAAGATAAAGCCCTGACGAAAGTGGTTAAAAACATTTCCAGGGTTACCAAAGGCGCGGCAAGCGGCGGGGGAAAGTCCGCCGCTGCGAAAAAAACCGCGGCAAAAAAGAAGCCCGCGGCAAAGAAGAAAGCCGCAAAAAAGCCCGTTGCAAAGAAAAAAGCGGTAAAGGCAAAGAGGCCCGTTACCAGAAAAAAGGTTAAAACCGCGAGGAAACCGGCTGCCAGGAAGAGAATTTCCGCGGCAAAAAGGACTGTTGCCAAAAAAAGAACGGTAAAAGCGAAGAAGCCTGCCGCAAAGAGAAAGGCCAAAGCCGCGAAGAAGCCTGTTGCCAGAAAAAGAATTTCCACAGCGAAGAAATCTATTGCAAGGAAGAGGGTTGTAAAAGCGAAGAAACCGGCTGCCGGAAAAAGGGTTGCCGCGAAGAAGCCCGTTGCAAAAAGAAAGGTAAAAGCCGCAAAGAAGCCGGCTGCAAAGAGAAGAAAGGTAACCGCCAGAAGGCCCGTTGCGAAGAGAAGGGTTACCGCGGCAAGGAAACGCGTCGCCGCAAAGAGGCCGGCGGTAAAAGCGAGAAAAAGACCCGCCGCCAGGGCAAAATCTACCGGCAGGCGCGGACGTTCCGTAAGGAAATAGGTTAGAGTGTTTTGCCGCCCCTGCTTGGTCTTCGGGCGGTCTTTAAATGTATGTGGCTTCATTACACCTCAGGCGGTTTTCTGATAATCCGGCCGGAAGATGATATTCACCGGATTGTCAATGCCCTGTTGGGAACCGGCTATGACAAAGACTTTTGTGTTTCTCCCGACTTTGATTCTGCTTTTATCGCCCGGTTAATGAAAGCCGGGTTTTTGGTGATGTCCTCAAGAATACTCGATCCTGAAGTTGAAGATGATGCGGATTATTTTATCCTCCTCCCCAAGCTGCACCTGATCCGGTCAGTTTTGTTTTTCGATGACCTGCACATAAAAAAATCCATAAAGCGGCATTTGGGCCGTTTTGAATTCCGCCCCGATACGGATTTTGATTATATCCTTGACCGCTGTATACAGGTACACGGAGATGACTGGTTAACCCCGCCTCTGGTCGCCGCCATCAGGGATATCAGGCGGGACAGGCTCCACGGGGTATACCCCACATCATTTGCCGTTTATCAGGACGGGAAACCGGTCGCCGGCGAATTTGGAATTATATCCGGCAGGGTATATACCTCTTACTCAGGTTATTACGATGAAAGCAATGCCGGCACGGTTCAGCTAATTCTTACCACCCGTTATTTGCGGGAACACGGTTTTGCTTTTTTTGATCTGGGGATGCCCCTGGATTATAAAACCGCCCTTGGCGCAACGGATGTAAGTCCGCAGAAATTTGTTGAATGTTTTCGCGCAAGTCAGGAATGAATGGGTTAGGCAATTCATTATACCGCATCTAAAAAAGCTCGTTTTGAAATACTTTTTACACAGCCGCATTCAGGCTGTTGATTTTCATCTTTTCAACAGTTATCAGTTGTAAGTTGGTTGTAAGTTGGTTGTAAGTTGGTTGTAAGTTTCTACTTCGTTACAACAAACCATTTTGCGGCAGATGTCTTACCTTTAACGAAAACTCGATTTTCTTTTCTTAGTTCTCTAAGCAAAACTTGAATCTGACTCCACGAATGACCTGGCAATACTTGCTGTAATTCTTTTAACGGCGCGCCTTCTGTTCCGTTTTTTTTAAGATGCTTGATAATCAATTCTTTATTCATGTCCCTATCTAATCCAACAAGCCGGGTATGAACGCCTGGTTTGCCTGCCGCTTTATAGATACTCCGCGCAAGCACAAATTTCGTTCGTCCTACATGCTCAATAATGCCCATATCAATCAGCCTTTTTGTGTGTAATCGTAAATTATTGGGTAATTTTTGTTCATGAAAAAGCGCATTTATCACAAGAAAATCAGCTGTTGACAATGATTCCAGGCTCTTATTGCCTATTCTGTTAAGCAGCGATAACATTCTCTTATCAAGAACCAATCCATTAAGTGTAATACATACAAAATGATCATCTGTTCCCTTGAAATCAGGCAATGATTTTGCTTCCTTGATACTTAATTCATATATCAGATTCATCCCCTGACCTGAACGTTCCACTAAACCGCAAAGTGCGAGTATCTCGGCTATTCGGCGATTTCCCGGTGATTGTCTGTCAATGATATTGTCAATGGTCACCCCTATCGGAAAACCGCCGGGGCTTTCGATGATAAGCCTGTCGCTGTACTGGCGTACAAATACGCTTCCGCTTAATTGATAATTCCTGTGGCTAACAGCGTTCAATAATGCTTCGCGTACAACTCGTTCATTGAACGTAGGTATATCAAACATAAATAAGCCGTCCTGATAATGCTGTTTATCGTTGCGAAGGTTAATCAATTCCCATATACGATCATAACAAGCAAAAAATCCAACACGAAATTCTTCTCTCTGCTGCGCGGGGCCTGAAGCGTTGGATGACCTATATTCAAAAACGATCTCGGTTTGCGGCAAAAACCGGCCAAGAGCAAAATTTGTTCCAAAAAGGATTAGCGCCGCATATGTTATATTGTTGTTTTTCATTGCCCCGCAATCTGACAGAAGCTGCTTTGTTGAAATATTTTTTATGCGTTTATTGCCGCTTTTTTCTACCCATTTTGATCGAAAGATTTCTATTGCGCTATTATCCAGGTCCTGGACACTTGCGCCGGGACAAATGTCGCCTGAAAAATCGTGGCCCGATTCAGAAAAAAAACTACGCAGTACTTTCGGCGGCATTGGTATGAGACTGTCTCCTTCACGCCACCAGGCTATACCATCTGTCAGTATGGGTAATCCAACAGGACGACCGGCTACTTCAAATACAAGAACACGCTTGCCTTTGTATTCATGCAAATTAAAATCAACACGTACCCGAAGTTTTTCTATAAGTATTCTTCTGGTCTCCTCTGGTTGATTAAAGGCCATACTTCCAACTACTTTGCGGGGCCGCTTGTCTGTTATGCCGAGAACCAGTTTCCCGCCGCCGCAATTTGCCAATGCACAGCAATATTTTAAAGCCTCATGGAAACCAAAACGATTCTTGGCTTCTTTAAATTCGTAATGCTCACCTTCGGGAGCATTTAGCAGTTCTTCAATGGTTTCGTAGGTATTCATTCAATCACCCTTATACCTTCCCTACAATCCGTTTGATATTCTGTTCGTGTAATTCTATTTATTTTCTGCATTTTTCAATAGTGTATTTTAACATAAAGAAACTTATTTCGGAAGATGCACAGCATAAAAACTATCTGCTCTGCGGAGTCTAATCTTAATTGGAAAGTAAATAGTCAGGGAGAGCAACACGGCCTCCGGAACTGCCGGATGGGAGGCTTGGTGAAGATGAACTGTTTCCGGGTTGGGGAGACGGGGAATTGGTATTATTGGAAGTAGCGGTAAGGTTTGTCAAAAAACGATCCTTTTGAATGTTTGCGGTATAGATGCCCTGAATGGCTGCGCTTTCAACGGCAATGGCCCGTATGCGCAGCCTGAATACATCGCCCATTGGTTCAACAGACCCGGAAATAATGGTTTGAGCGCCCAGTTTTTTACCTATGGATTGGGCGGTTTCATCACTCACTTCTCCGGAAAGCTGAAAAGCCATTTCCTGCTGCAGAAGTTCCAGATTACTCCGGTCAACAACGGTGAAAAAACCGCTGTTAACAAAATGGACAGTCAGTTCTTCCATAATATATTCCGACAACTGCGGGGATGAAGATTTAAAATTGAGAACCACCAGTTTTGTCCCTTTAGTAATACGTCCTTCAAAATATTTTTCACTTGCGGAAAGTCCGGTATTCAGAGAGACCGCGTTTTGCGCAAAGGCTGAAACCACAAATTGAGTCATACAAAAAAACAATGCCAGTTTCTTCATGGGTTCAGCCTTCAATGTCTTTAATTAAAGTTTACCCGCGCCCGGTAAAGTTCGGTTTTACCACTGGCGTCTGAAATAAAATAAACAAAATTATTCGCGCCCCAGGAAGGATGAAACGCGTTCACTTCTCCGAAAGTCAGGGGGGAGAGGCTGGTTCCGTCAGCTCTGATGGTAAACAACTGCCACTTGGTCTGCGTAGATATGATTTTTTTTATTTTTTTCCCCACCTTCGTACCCGTTACTTTTTTCTCGGCGCCTTTTTGAAACAGTATGTATTGCCCGTCCGCTGAATAACTGGGAAAAGCGCAGTTATAGTCAATATCAGAAAAAAGCTGAGTTACCTGAACGCTTGCAATATCCATCTCATAGATATTCCCTTCCCGGATAAATACAAATTTGGCTTGTGTAGGGTGCCACGACGGAAATCGTCCATCACCCAACATGGTTAATTCCGTTCCATTGTCCCTCATGCTGTAAATTTGATATTTAGGTACGGGATACGCGTTCGGATCTACCAATGTATCGAAAAGAACCGCTTCTCCGCGAACAGACGGAAACTCTTCAGCTAAACCAATACTATTTCTGGTAATATAGGTTTTTCCTCCGCCGGTTATAGCGGACTTAATGAGCCTGGTACCTGCCTTTTCACTGGCAATATACACAAAATTACTGTTATTGCTATACCACGCGGGGGTATAAACTGAGAAGTTATCGTTAATTAACGGAGTCTTTGCCGGTACGGTAACGTCCCGCAAGAGCATAATTTTGTACTGTGAATCATTTTTGGGCATTTCACAATAGAGCATTTTTGTCCCATCAGGAGAGATCTTTGCCCAGGCCTTTTCTAATCCATCATCTGTCAATCTGGTAACATTTTGCATGAGGGCTGTATCCCAGAATACATCTACTCTCGTTGCCTTCGATGAAGCGCATCCTCCCATCATGATGACAGCCAGTGACAAGAGCGCCGCGGCTGTGGTACATAACCGGTGTTTAATAATCATACAAAACTCCTCTCAATATAAAAATTAGACCAATCCAATACATGGATTTCAACGTTAATAGAATAATTTTACTGGAAAATGGGGAAAATGTCAACTGTAATAGAGTTAGAATAACTGTATTACAGTGTCCAAAAAATACGGGTATCAGGGTTAATTTTAACAATATGACTCATTTTCAGGAGTTATTTATCGAAAATCTCCGGTTTATTCGCAAGAAAAAGGGGATAAGCCAGCTTAAGTTCTCTGAAATGATCAATATTTCGCCCAATTACCTCAATGCCGTGGAAAACGGCAAAAATTTCCCTTCCCCGGAAGTGATTCAGCAAATTGCCGATACGTTGGAGGTACTGCCGTACCAGCTTTTTCTGGAACATCCGGTTGAGACAGTCCGGTCAAATACCAATATACTGCTTCCGGAATTAATGAGGATTGAGCAACAGTTCGTTAAAGATATGGGTAATCTGATTAAACAATGTGAAGACGCGGACTCAGTTGGTAATTGATACGCTACTGGTTCCCCACTAGGCACATCCACTCGGCTTCGGCGGCAAGCTCGTCGCCGACAAAGGCTTTGCCGGATTGTTTGACCATGCGGGGGGAGACCCGCAGGTTTTCTACTTCCGAGCGGACTTCATCGCCGGGACGAACCTGACGGCGGAATTTTACCTTGTCAACAGAAGCAAGAAAAAATAACGCGCCGTCGCCCAGTATGCCGAGTTTGCGTAAACCGGCGCCGCCTGACTGCGCCATAGTTTCAATGAGGATTACTCCCGGCACTACCGGATATTCGGGGAAGTGCCCCTTAAAGAAAAATTCTTTTTCGGTGAATACATGTTTGGCGATAATTTTTTTCTCATCGGCCTGCACGATTTCGTCAACAAAGAGAAACGGTTCCCTATGGGGCAATAAAGATTCAATTTCGTTCATTATCATTAACCTTTATATTTCCTGAAAACCACTACGCCGTTATGGCCGCCGAAACCCAGCGAGCCGGAAGCGGCGGCGTTAATTTCGCCGTATTGTGCCTTGTTGGCAACATAATCCAAATCACATTCCGGGTCGGGGTTGTCCAGATTGATCGTAGGGGGATAGAAACCGTCACGGATGGCAAGTATGCAGGCAATGGCTTCAATGCCGCCGCCGCCGGCAATGCAGTGGCCGGTCATGCTTTTGGTGCTGGAAACTTTCATCTTATAGGCATGATCGCCAAAAACCATTTTGAGCATTTTGGTTTCCGTGGGGTCGTTGATTTCCGTTGAAGTGCCGTGGGCGTTGTAATACTGAATATCTTCAGGTTTAAGATCCGCGTCGGCAATAGCCAGTTTTACCGCGTTGGCGCCGCTGCTTCCTGTGGGATCCGGCGCTGTTATGTGATACGCGTCGGCGGTTGCCCCGTAACCGGCAAATTCGGCGATGATTTTTGCTCCGCGGGCTTTGGCGTGTTCCTCGCTTTCAAGAATAAGAACGCCCGATCCTTCGGCAATGACAAAACCGTCGCGGTCAGCGTCAAAGGGGCGGGACGCTTTTGTCGGCTCGTTGCAGCGTTTGGTGGAAAGGGCCTTGAGCATCTGGAAGCCGCCGACGGCAAAGGGAACAATGGTAGATTCGGTGCCGCCCGCGATGACCACATCACAGCGGCCCGCGCGGATAACGTCCAGCGCCTGACCCAGCGCGTCGGTGCCGGAAGCGCAGGCGGTAACCTGGGTAAAAGCCGGCCCTCTGACGCCAAACATCATCGAGATATTTCCCGCCGCCTCATTGGGAATCATCATGGGGACGGTGAGGGGCAGCATCCGCTTCGGCCCGGCATCGAAAAGTTTTTTGTACGATTCAGTAACAATTTCAAAACCGCCAATGCCATTACCCATAACAATGCCGGTTCTGTCGGGATTACTTTTTACCGGACGCTTGCCTTCGGCATTCGCCTCTCCCATAAGGCCCGCGTCGGTTAATGCCTGCGCCGCCGCGACTACCGCCAGTTGGGTAAAGCGGGCCATTTTGCGGGCTTCTTTTTTGTCCATCCAAAGACTCGGATCAAAATCCCTAATCTCCCCGGCGATGGTTACATCGAATCCGGTGGTATCAAATTGGGTGATGGGGCCAATGCCGCTTTTACCAGCCTTGAGGCTGGCACATAATTCTTCTACCGTATTGCCGATGGGGCAAATGGCTCCCATTCCGGTGACAACAACTTTCTTTGACATATACAACTCCTTCCTTTCTGTTTGTTTATATATACAACCCGCCGTCTACGGGAAGAACCTGTCCGGTGATATAGGATGAATCATCCGACGCCAGAAAAAGCGCGGCATTGGCAATATCCTGCGGTGTGCCGACGCGCTTGAGGGGAATCTTTTCCAGCATTATGTCCTTTACCTTGTCGGGAAGAACCGCCGTCATATCCGTCGCAATGTATCCCGGCGCAATCGCGTTTACCCGGACATTGCGGCTGGCAGTTTCCTGGGCAAGACTCTTGGTTACGCCGATAAGCCCCGCTTTGCTGGCGGAATAATTTGCCTGTCCGCCGTTGCCGTGAATTCCCACCACGCTTGCCATGTTGATAATGGAACCGGCGCGTTTGCGGATCATGTCCCGGCCCACGGTACGGGCGGCGATAAACGCCGCGCTGAGGTTTATATCCAGCACTTTCTGCCATTCTTCCAGAGACATCCTGAACGAAAGATTATCTTTGGTGATGCCGGCATTGTTTACCAGAATGTCAAAACCGCCGGATTCTTTAAGGGCGTTTTCAATCACCCCTTCAACTCCGGCAATTTCCGAAAGATCCGCGGTAACCCAATGAAGTTTTCCCTTCGCTTCCGCGACCCGGTTTGAAAGGTCTTCCGGCGTTTTATAATCCAGCCCCCAGACTTCCGCGCCTTCAGCGATAAACAGGTCGGCAATCACTTTACCGATTCCCCGGTACGCTCCGGTTATCAACGCTTTTTTATTTTCCAGTCTCATATTTCCTCCGTTATATAATTTTTCCGATATCTTCTGTTGTTCCCGCGGCGTAACAGGGAAGCTCGCTGCCTGAATCTTTCCAGAGGCCCTGCAACACTTTGCCGGGGCCGACTTCGAGGCAGGCCGAAAAACCGCCGGCGGCAATAATTGCCGCTTCTTCATCAATCCAGCGGACGGGGCTGGTAATCTGGGCAAGGGCGAGTTTTTTCGCCTCCGCGCCGGAAGCCACCCGCTTGCCGGCGACGTTGGAGTACAGGGGAACCTTGGGATCGCTGAACTGAACGCTTTCCAGCGCCGGCGCAAAGGCTTCGGCGGCATCGGCGAGCAGCGGTGAATGAAAGGGGCCGGCGACCTGCAATCGCAGTACGCGGCGGGCTCCCGCTTCCTTAAAACGGTTTTCCGCTTCGGTTAACGCGGCGGCGGTTCCGCTGACCGCTACCTGTTTCGGTGAATTGATATTTGCCGCGTATAAATCTTTTACGCCCCATTGGGCAATAAGGGATTCTACCTGTTCGGGGGCAAGCCCGACAATCGCCGCCATCCCCGGCGCCGCTGAAGGATCGCCGCCGGCGGCTTGCCGCAGGCGGTCGGCGTTTGCCTGCATTGCCGCGCCGCGGGCTTTTACCAAACGGAAACAATCTTCCGCGCTGATAACGCCGGCGCAGACCAAAGCGGCATATTCGCCCAAACTGAAACCGGCGCAGGCGACCGGACTATACCCCTGCTCTCCCAAAAAGGCGGCAGCGGCAAGGTTTGCCAGCGTTACCGTGGGCTGGGAAACATCCGTCCGTTTTAAGGTATCCGCGTCCGAGTCCCGCAGCCACGCTTCCGCGTTTTTTTCAAAAATTGCCGAAGCCTGCTCAAACAGTTTTTTTACCGCCGCGCTGCCGGAACCTAAAAAATCCAGAGCCATTCCCTGATACTGCGCTCCCTGACCGGGAAATAAATACACTACATCGTTTTTCGCCATAAAAAAATTCTCCTACCACACAATTATATTGCCACCATAGGTCAGGCCTCCGCCAAAACCGATGGTCATGATTAAGTCGCCTTTTTTAAGTTTTCCGTTCCGGTTCAGCTCATCCAGCGCAAGGGGAATAGAAGCCGCCGAAGTGTTGGCATATTCTTCTATGTTAAGATAAATCTTTTCAGCGGGGATTTTGAGCCGCTTTCCCGCCGCCTGTACGATTCGGGCATTTGCCTGATGGGGGATTATCCACGCAATATCATCCGGGCTGATCCCGTCGGCCTGCATTAACGCGTTTGCCGTATCGGTAACGGCCTTGACCGCAAAGTTATACACTTCCTGGCCGTTCATTTCAATATAGATTCCCTTTTCGATGATTTCACCCGTCTTAAAAGGGTTGCGCGAACCTCCCCGGCGGAACAGAAGGCTTTCCCCGCCGGAACCGTCCGCATAGAGCAAAGCCTGTACGATTCCCCGCCGTCCCGGCCCTTCAGACGGGGCGCTGGTTTTTTCAAGAACGACCGCCCCGGCGCCGTCCCCAAAAAGGACGCAGGTTCCCCGGTCATCCCAGTCTGTTACCCTGCTGAGGGTTTCAGCGCCGATAACCAGTGTGCGCTTGCGCCCCCTGCCCAGGCTCAAAAAACCGGCGGCTGTTTCCAAACCGTAAATAAAACCGGTACATCCGGCGGTAATATCCATTGCCGCGGCCTGTTTTGCCCCCAATCGGTGCTGAACAATGCAGGCAGTGGAGGGACAGCCATAAAAATCCGGCGTGGCGGTGCCCACAACGATAAGATCTATGCTTTTTGCCGCTTCCGCGGCGGCGCGATCCCGTTCTTCCGGCTCTGATTTGGCGTTTCCGGTGAAACCTGCCGCCATTGCCAGGGCGTTTTTCGCCGCTTCCAGGGCAAGATCACTGGTTGCTATGCTTTCATCAGCGATATGACGACTTCCAATTCCCGTATGGGACCGAATCCACTCATCGCTGGTGTCGATCCGGGCCGCTAAATCATTATTAGTGACTTTTTGAGGAGGTACAGCTTTACCGGTTCCAATGATTTCAATTGCCATTTTAATCCATTATGACAAATTTTCTATATTTGTCATTCTCCTAATCATAACGAATTTCCTGAATTTGTCAAGATATTTTTTTGACCCCAAAAGGGAAATTTGGTTGCGGATTTTGCGCCCAAACCGCCGTGACTAATTAACCGCCCATTCCGCCAGTACAAAGGCGGTATGGGTTTCTTCGTTGTATACCCGTTCAATGATCCGGTAATTAAGCCGCTGAAGACTTTCGCTTTTTATACGTTCATCAACCATGGTTTGCCTGTCACGGGAAACTTCCACAATGGTACTCTCAATATGTACCCGTATCTGATCCGCGAGATTCGCCGCCGCGGCAGCCTCGGCCATAGCAAAAGCGGTTTCTTTAACTTCAAGGGTTTTCTCTCCCGCCGCGTAGATAAAACCCGGTTTTACCGGAAGTTTGAGATACCAGGAAGGATATTTCGCGTGATTGGGTTTTGGTTCGATCCGTACTGCCGCCCTGCCCGCGCGTATCAGATTCTCAATGTCGGCGGGAATCACCTCATTGGGAAATTCCCCGGAACGAATCGCCGTGCCGGAATAAATCTGCGGAGCGCTTTTTTGATCAAGCCCCTGCCCCGAACTGCGGGATATTTCTTCCAGTGAGATACCCTGCCCCGGAATCACTTTTCCCTTTACCTCAGAACCGGTAGAAAAATTCACGCGGGAAAGCTCGCCCATCTCCATCACGGTGGTCATATCCATACTAAAAGAAAAAGAACCATCGGGCCGTATGAGCGTCGGCCAGGGCGTAAATCCCGTTTCCTTATCATCAATATAATTCCAGGTGTAAAACCCGCCGGAGATTTTTGCCAGTTGCTGCCTGCCTGTTCCCGTATCGGTCATGTGGTAAACCCCGTCGAATTCCCTGCCGCCCCGGACAGAAGCAGGCAGGGGAGTCAATGTCCCTTTTACGGAAATACTGTTCAGCCTCCCGTGTTCTTCCTTCAAGCCGCTCCAGAAAAAACGGCCGTCATTACCCAGGTTTCCCCTGATTGAGATATTTTCAGCGCAGCTAATCCCGCCGTTCCTGTCAATCAAAAGCTCGATTGCCGTTACCGGATCGTAAAGAACGCCGTCCTCAAAACAGCATACTACCCCGGTATATTTCCAGGTAAGCTCCTGTACCATTTTCATTCCGGTGCTGATATTGAAATTGTACTCGTCCTCAATGCCCTTGAAAGTACGCTCAAAATCATACTGATACCAGCCTGCGCTCAGGGGAAGCATGGCCGGCTGAGGCTTTTTTTTGGATCCGGCGTCCTGAACCGAAGCGCAGGAAACCAAAACCGCCGCCAAAAAAGCGGCAAAAAAATAGTTTTTCATACGATTTTTTATCTTATCAGCGGCTATGGATGTATTCAATACAAATTGCCGGATGAGGGCGGGGTTTGTCGGTTGAAAAAAACCCTGTTTGGCTTTATAGTAGTAAGTAGGGGGTATTATGTCCGAAACTTTTGATTTTACGATTGAAGAACTGGGCAAGCGCAATATTAAGTCGCCTATTGTCATGTCGAAAACGGCGGGGGATCACATCGCCAATTATGTTACCGACGATAAATTTGTCCGCCTGCAAACGGAAGTAAAACTGGGGGCGCAGCCGTCCCTCAAGCGTCCGCAGGTGCTGGAGTGCGCCGGGCCGAGGGAGATGATCTATTTTACCCCCGCCCATGTTCACGCGGGGATTGTAAGCTGCGGCGGGTTGTGTCCGGGCATCAACGACGTGATCCGGGCCATTGTACGCTGCCTCTGGTATCGTTACGGAGTTCAGCGGATTTCGGGTATCCGGTACGGCTATAAGGGTTTTTTGCCCGAATCCCAATACGGGGTAAAGGAGCTTAACCCGGGCAGCGTTGATGACATTCACAAGCTCGGCGGCACTTATCTGGGCAGCGCCCGCGGCGGCGGCAGGGAAGTCAGTAAAATTGTAGACACATTGGAAAAACTTAACCTCAATATACTGTTTACCATCGGCGGCGACGGCACCCAGCGGGGGAGTCTGGACATCGCCGAAGAAGTCAGTAAAAGGCAGCTTAAAATCGCCCTGGTCGGCATCCCCAAAACGGTTGATAATGATTTTTTCCTGGTAGATCGTTCCTTTGGTTTTGACACCGCCGTAGAAAAAGCAACCGGGGTGGTCGCGTCGGCCCACATGGAGGCGTCTTCCGCGATTAACGGCATTGGTCTGGTAAAACTGATGGGCCGGGAATCGGGGTATATCGCCGCCTGTACCGCGCTGGCAAGCCACGATGTCAATTTTGTGCTTATTCCTGAAGTGCCTTTCAACCTTGAAGGCTATAACGGATTTTTGCACCACCTTGAGGAACGGCTTAAAAAAAGCAACCACGCGGTCGTTGTCGTGGCGGAAGGGGCCATGCAGGAACAACTCCTGACCGAACATAAAACCGACGCGGGGGGCAACCTGAAAATGGCCGATGTGGGAACCTATCTGAGGGACCGGATCGTCAAATATTTTGAAGAGAAAAAAATTGAGATCAATCTTAAATACATCGACCCCAGTTATGTGATACGCTCATCTCCCGCCAATCCGGGGGATTCAATTTATTGCGAACGGCTGGGCAACGCGGCAGTCCACGCGGCAATGGCGGGAAAAACCAAACTGATAATCGGCCTGGTCAACAATGAATTTGTCCATCTGCCGATTAAAGCGGCAATTTCCCAGCGCAGCCATGTTGATCCCGAAGGAAACCTCTGGCGCGATACGTTGGACGCTACCCATCAACCGGCGCTCATGGTGAATAAATTCGGTTGAGCAAAGAACAGATGATGGCGGGACAGTTAGATACAACTCTTTTGAATAAGGGCGAAGCGTCGCTGGATATTTCTGACAATGAAGTTGATACATTATTTTCGCGGTCCCTGGCGCAAGCCTGCGCTCAAGCCGCTCCGGTTTCCTCGGTATTGCTCCTTCCCCCTGACATTACGCGCTTTCATTCACGGGCCGGCCTGCTTACCGGCATCGCTTACCGTGAATTGAACAGGGCGGGAATCGCCGTTACGGTACTGCCCGCTTTGGGAACCCACATTCCCCTTACCGCCGCCGAACGTGAGCGCATGTTTCCCGGCGTACCGGAATCGCTGTTCCGTGTCCACGACTGGCGCAATGACGTGGTGGAACTGGGCCGCATTGAACAGGAATGGGTGGAAAAAGCCACCGGGGGCGCGGTCAGTTACGACTGGCCGGTGCAGGTAAACAAACTGCTGCGCGACGGCGGCTTTGACCTGATTGTCTCGTTGGGGCAGGTGGTTCCCCATGAGGTAATCGGCATGGCAAATCACGCAAAAAATATTTTTGTGGGAACCGGCGGCAAAGAAGCTATCGACAAGAGCCATTTTGCCGGAGCCGCTTACGGCATGGAAAAAATGATGGGCCGCGCCGACACGCCGGTGCGGGCAATGTTCGATGAGGGCTTGCGCCGCTATGGTAACAAACTTCCCCCCGTGTTATACGCTCTGACCGTTTTAAGCGCCCGCGGCGCAGATGAAGCCGCCGCCGGTAAGCCCAGAGGCTCGCTTGCTTTACGCGGACTTTACTGCGGTTTTGGCCGTGACTGTTTTGGACAGGCCGCCGCCCTTGCCCGCCGGGTGAATGTTGACTTATTGGATGAACCAATACACAAAGCCGTGGTGTACCTTGATCCGGAAGAGTTCCGCACTACCTGGCTGGGAAACAAAGCCGTGTACCGCACCCGCATGGCAATGGCCGACGGCGGCGAACTGTTAATCATCGCGCCGGGGCTGGAACGTTTTGGCGAGGACAAAGGCATTGACGCGCTGATCCGCAAACACGGTTACCGCCCGGCAAAAGTAATCCGGGAAAAAGTCAGCGCGGACGCGGAACTGGCAAACAGCCTCAGCGCGGCGGCCCATCTTATTCACGGTTCCAGTGAAGGCCGCTTCACCGTGCGTTACTGTCCGGGGCCGGGCTTGAGTCGGCAGGAAATTGAATCGGTGGGTTATGAGTGGGGCGATATGGGCGCGGCAATGGCCCGTTACGATGTCAATAAACTGGCGACAGGCTGGAATACCGGCGCTGATGGCGAAAAGTTTTTCTTTGTGCCGAATCCGGCGCTGGGCCTGTGGGCGCTGAGGGATACTTTCAACTAACGCTGTGAGCGAGCGGCGCAAAGCCCTGGCGGCAATAATCGCCCGCGTGTATCTTTCTGTTCAACGATGACCGACGCCGCGTTGCAATTTTGTCTTTTTTTCAGCAAAATAAAAACATGGAAAAATTGGATATTTGGTCGGAAAGCTGCGCGGTACGGTTTGGCGCTATCGATAAATCGGATTCAATGACACTGGACGCGGTATTTAATTTTTTTCAGGAGGCGGCAATAAGCCACGCGGAAAATCTGGGGGTTGGACGCGAAGCAATGGCGCGGACAAATCAAGTGTGGATACTTTCGCGTATGTCGGTGCAAATGAACCGACGGCCCCAATACGGCGAGACCATCACCGTGCGTACCTGGCCGCGGGGCGGTGAAAAACTTTTCGCCCTGCGTGATTTTGATATCCGCGACGCGGCGGACAATCCCGCGGTTCAGGCCCGCAGCTGCTGGCTGATTATCGACATGGAAAAACGCCGTCCCCTGCGTCCCCAGTCTATCATGGACACCATGCCCCTCAATGAAGGTCAAAATGCCTTACCTGCCGCCATCGGGCTTGAAGAACGTCCCTCCCTGCGCAAAGCGGCGGAACGGCGGGCGCTGTACAGTGATGTGGATTACAACGGCCATGTAAACAATGTCAGTTATATACGGTGGATCGAGGATGCCCTTGATCCCGCCCTGCTGGAACAGGCGCGGCAGATCAGTCTGGACATCAATTATGTGAATGAAGTTTTACCCGGCGAAACCACCGGCATCTGGTTGTCGGAAATCGATGCGGCGGCGGAAACGCCCCCCTCCTCTCATGCCTTTGCCTTTGAAGGGAAAAAAGAGCAGGCGCAGGAAAATCAGACGGCATTTCGGGCGGAACTTCGCCTGTCAAGGTGACAGTCACCTTTTGTGCTATTTCTGCATTACCTCTTCGTCCACCCATTCAAAGTTTCCCCTGAATTAACGGGAAGCGGGGAAGATGAAGACAAATTATCGCTTGCGCCCAGAGTGCTGTTGCGGTAGTAACCTGACTTGAGGTATACCGCATGACCGTAAGCATTTGGTCCGCTAACGGTATTTTTGTTGGTACCTGACGCGTCATTCCCATAGATAATGCCGCCGGTCTTGATAAAAGAGCCGCCGGCATACACCCCGCCGCCATAACTATGAACAGCTTCTTCATATTCACTGGTGGTGCTGTTACCACAACTGCTGTTGCTGCCGTTGATAGTTCCTCCGCTCATGGTGAAGTTACCTCTAACATACACCCCGCCGCCTTCGCTGATGTTATAAAAGCCGTTTTGGGCGCTGCTGCTGCCGCTGATAGTCCCCCCGCTCATGGTGAAGTTGTTGACATACACCCCTCCGCCGTAGCTGTAAGATCTGCCTATGGCGACGCCGTAATGGAGAAGGGAATTGACGCTGCTGCCGCCGCTGATAGTTCCCCCACTCATGGTAAAGTCATTGGCAAACACCACCCCGCCATAGATGGTAGCTTCGCTGTTGACATTGACGTTACCTGTGATGGTACCGCTCTTCATTTCCAGTTTACCGGAACAATAAATTAACGGAGTGTTATTATCCGTCGGTCCTTGCAGGGTAAGATAGGGGCTGTCGATGATAAGAGTTTGACCGGAGCTTGTCTGGATCATCTTGCCCTGACTGTTAAGGGAGAGTGTGCCGTTTCCCTGTAATGTTATCGCTACATTGGATACAGAACCAAAAGTCTGCGTTACTATCGGAACCGCAATGTCCCCGCTGACCATGATGATGTAGGCCTTAGAGGTATTGTATGTGCCGTTTCCACCGGTAGCGATATAGTTACAGGCATTGTTCCATTCAGTGGTATTCGTTACGGTTAACACTTCGGCCGCTTGCGAAAACACCGCGGTAATAACGCCGGAGTTGGCGCCGTTCCTCACCGACGTTGCCCCCGCAACGGTAAAGAAGTTAGCGGCTACTCCCTGCAGGGTGTAGCCGTTTTTCGGCGTGAGGGTAATGGTCGCGGTGTATTGTGTATTAGCGGCAAAAGTTGAATGATCCGGCGACCAGGTTACGGTTCCCGTGTATTGCGCGTTTGGGTTAATGGCGGTAACCGGGGTTCCGCTGGTTACCGGGGCAACGCCTTGAATGGCGGCTATGGTGATAACAACGGGAACGGCTCCCGTTGCGGGAAACTCTACCGTAATAACGCCGGAATTGGCGCCATTACTAACCGATGCCGCCCCCGCAACCCAGAAAAGATCAGCCGCAACGCCTTTCAATGTGTAACCTGTTTTTGCGGTCAACGTAATGGTTGCGGTGTATTGTGTTGATGCGGCAAAAGTAGAGTGATTGGGCGACCATGTTACCGTTCCGCTGTACTGGGCATTTTCGCTAATGCCGGTAACCGGAGTTTCGCCGGTTACCGGTGACGGTAATGCTTCAATGAGCGCAATGTCAATAACAGCGGAGTTATCACCGTTGCTCCCGCCATCGCCAGAGTTTTCGCATTCTGTAAAAGACCAGATACTCAATACGATTACCAGCGTAACAGCGGTAAGCCTGAACTGTTTGGCAAAATTATTCATATAACACTCCTTATAGTGGATAGTGGGATTTCTTCTCTACTGCTTTGTCCATTCTGTACCGCCATTCGTCCGCGTATAGGTTCCTATGCCTCCGGCAGTATACGCAGTTTTCAAAGATGTCGAGTTAGCAACGTCAATAAACGATACGAAGTATTCAGCGTAAATTAGAATGCCCGCTTTTCCAAATGTTACACTGGTAAGGTTGGTACAACCGTAAAAAGCATACCACCCAATGTCGGTAACGCTGTCCGGTACGGTAACGCTGGTAAGGCTGGTACAACCGTAAAAAGCATAATCCCTAATGCTTTCAACGCTGTTGGGGATGGTAAAAGCGCCTGTTTTTCCTGTCGGATACGCAATTAATTGGGTTTTATCTTTGTTATACAATACACCGTTATCGGAACTGTATGCGGTATTTGCGATATCAACCGTTATTGTTGTAAGGCTGGTGTAATGAGAAAAAGCCCCACTGCTAATACTGGTAACGCTATTAGGTATGATAACCGTTTTTACACAAGAATAAAAACTACTTCTACTTTGGTCTGTTCCGGATACATAAAGTGACGGATTGTAATACTTCGTTAAATTGAGGCTGGTACAACCGTAAAAAACATACTGCCCAATACTTTCAACGCTGTTCGGTATGGTCATGCTGGTAAGGTCGGTGCAACCGTAAAAAGCTAGATCCCTAATGCTGGTAAAATTGGTGTTGGTAGGTAGTGTTACACTGGCAAGGCTGGTGCAACCTTCAAAAGCCCAACCCCCAATGCTTTCAACGCTGTCTGGTATTGTTACGCTGGTAAGGCTTTTGCAATTTTGAAAAGCGCCATTCCCAATGTTGGTAATGCTGTCGGGTATGGTTACGCTGGTAAGGCTGGTGCAATCGGAAAAAGTACTAGCCCCAATGCTTTCAACACCATTCTCTATGGTAACACTGGTAAGGTTGGTGCAACCGGAAAAAGCGCTACCCTCAATGGTGGTAATGCTGTTGGGTATGGTTACGTTGGTAAGGTTGGTACAACCGGAAAAAGCGCCACCCCCAATGCTTTCAACACCATTCTCTATGGTAACACTGGCAAGGCCGGTGCAACCGGAAAAAGCATACCGCCCCATGCTGGTAACGCTGTCAGGAATGGTAATGCTGGAAAGGTAGGTGCAATTGGCAAAAGCGTAATCCCCAATGCTAGTAACGCCGCTTCCTAATGTTACACTGCTAAGGTTGGCGCAATTGTAAAAAGCCCTCTCCCCAATGCTGGTAGTGCCGTTTCCTAATGTTACGCTGCTAAGGTTGGTGCAACCGTAAAAAGCCAAATCCCCAATATTGGTAACGCTGTCCGGTATGGTTATGCCGGTAAGGCTGGTGCAATTTCCAAAAGCCCCAATGCTGGTAAAGGTACTGTCGGAAAGGTCAAGGTAGACGTATTTATTATACGAATATAAGTTATAAATTGTTCTCGAAAGGGTTGAAATATCGTCCACTTTCAGCGTGACAATATAGGGAGTGGCGGAGGTATTGGCAGGTATGTGCCACAAATATGTTTCCAATTCGGCTATGTTGGTAAAGGTTGCTTTGATTACGGTCAAGTTACCGGTGTTACACGTCAAATTGCCGTATGTTATTTTAACGGATTGTCCGTCGTGTGTTGAATAAACCGCAATACCTTCCGTAGGGTTTGCGGTTATGTTTTTATACGCAAAATACCCGGCGTAAACATCTTCCGTCGTGCCATCATCGTAGGTCAGCGCTGCCACAAGCCCCGTAAAATCAAGCCGTTCGCCGTACATATAAGTCAACTTGGTCGGCTGTGTGATAACTTCAATTTTAATAGCTGTCTTTTCGCTCGTTGCCGGAAAGGTATAGTACAAAGTAAGAGTCGTGCCGGTGTTATCCGATACTTCCGCGTTTTGCCCGTTGACGGTCACTGAACTCAATTCATCAAAGGTGTAACCGCTGTTTGCCGTCAGCGTAACCTCGGCGGTGTATACCGTACTACCGAGGAACGGGTTATCAGATGACCAGGCACCAAAGTCATCTGCCCGCCACGATACCGCGCCAATGGTAAATCTCCCCATTCCGTCGCTGTCATCTGCGGTTGTGCTTGGCATCGCGTTTTTCACCGGAGCAATAATGATGAGGTTTATTGGCTCAATCGCCGGGAACACGGCGGTAATTACGCCTGAATTGGCATTGTTGCTTACACGAGTTGCTCCCTCAACAGCGAAAAAGTTGGCTTTTACACCGTTCAGGGTGTAGCCTGTTTTTGCGGTCAGCGTAATGGTCGCTATGTATTGTGTATAGGCGGCAAAAACGGAAGGATTATCGTTCCATGTGACCGTTCCGCTGTACTGTTCGTTCTCGGTAATTCTGGTAACCGGAGTTTCGCCGGCTGCCGGGGCAACGCCCCAAATATAGCCTATGGTGATGACTGACGCGCCACCGCCGCCGGTAGGGGATTCGCAGCTTACCAGCCCGAATACAGCTACCGCCAAAATAGCGATACCTAAACGAAATATAACTCTTATCTTCATAAAATGCCCCTTGTTTCAAAATGACATATTATAAATAGATGTATGCGGAACTGAAATACTATCTATAGGAAAGATAATACTTTCCAATGGAAAGTTTGTCAATGACCAAAAGATAGTTATTATTTACTCATGGATAGAGTGAAAAATGGCAAATATTCGGGAAATTTTGGCGGATAACATAAAAGAATACCGTAAAAAACTCGGTATTACCCAATCAATGCTTGCGGAAAAGGCTGCTGTTTCCACTAATTTTGTAGGTATGATTGAACAAAAACGAAAATTTCCCGCCCCTGAAATACTGGATCGTATAGCAACGGCTTTGGAAGTAGAGACATCTGAACTTTTTACAACGTCTGTTTCCCCGGCAGTAGAATTAAAGAAACTTCACAAGGAAATTTTAACCGACCTGGACAGGGCGATAGGTGACGCTGTAGGTAAAGCCATTAAAGATAACTATTCAAACCTGGAAAACAGGTAGCGGTGTCGGTGAATAACGACGGCACATGGTAACGGGCGCTGTTTTTATGCTGGGGGGAATGCTTGCGGTTTTGCCATAAAAAGGGTATATTTGATAGAGGAGCCTTTTATGATTGCAGCGACCGAAACTGAAACCGCTACGGAATGTATTTACGGAGAAGACTGTCCTCTTCATGCTGAAAATCCCCCTTTTAATGCCGTTACTTTGGCAGCTATGCAAGAGGCTAAAGATATAGCCAGCGGTAAAATACCCGGCAAATGGTATCACTCTCTTGAGGAAGCGCGGAAAGACTTGGGTGTCTAACTCATGCTTGGTTTCAAATTCACTAATCAATTCAAGAAAGACCTCAAGTTGCTGGAGAAACGCCGATTTAATTTAGATGATATTTTTGATATTCTCATAAAAATTATATGGGAAGAACCATTGCCGGAGCGTTGCCGGGAACATGGACTTTCCGGCAATTATAGCGGTTTTACCGAATGTCATGTTAAAAACGATTGGATTATGATTTATTATTTTTGTGAGGAAGGTGTTGTTTTTATCCGCACTGGAACCCATTCCGATTATCTTTGACGAAGCAGTTCCATATTTGCTATGATAACCCAATATGGAACTAACAGAAGCCTTTATCTCAGCGCTTGCCGTTGATGAAAACCGGCTGCTCAAAAGCGTTGCGGAAAATTTGGCGGTTGGCGAAGCTCAGGCTGCGGCGGTTATCGCGTTGTTTGCCGAGGGTTGCACCGTCCCTTTTATCAGCCGTTACCGCAAGGAAAAAACCGGCGGACTTGACGAGGTGCAGGTTCGCAGTATTGAACATAAATTCAACAGTGGAAAAAATCTGGAAACCCGCCGCATCGAAATCATCCGGCTGATTTTTGAACAGGGGAAACTCACCGAGGCGCTGTATAACAACATCAGCCGCGCGGCGACCTTGAGCGAGCTTGAGGATATTTACGCGCCGTACAAGCGCAAGAAAAAAACCAGAGCGATGATCGCCTGCGAAAAAGGGTTGGAGCCGCTTGCCGACGCGATGCGGGAACTTGAGACCGAACCCTTATTGGCGAAGGCCGCCGAGTTTGTAAAACCGGAAGCAGATCCTCCTGAACTTGCCGTCGCCACGGTCGAAGACGCCTTGCAGGGCGCTATGGACATTATTGCCGAGGCAATTTCCCAGGAGCCGGAAAACCGTGCGCGGATAAAAGCCTTTTATCTTAAAGATGGTAAAATCATTGTCAAAGGTTCGGGGAAAGCCGGCAAGGGCGATGAGGAAGCGCGGGAAACCAGCGTTTATCAAATGTACTGGGATTACACCGAGGCGCTCTCCCGAATCAAGCCTCACCGGATTCTTGCCATTAACCGCGGGGAGCGGGAAGAAGTGTTAGATGTAACGATTGACGTTGATGAAAATACCGCCGCCGAAATGCTCCAGCGCACGTATGTTTTGCATAACGATTACCATAAAACCGCCATTGAGGACGGCCTTAAGCGGCTGTTGTCCCCCGCGCTGATTCGGGAAATTCGCGGCGATCAGGGCGACGCCGCCGATGATCACGGCATTGGCGTGTTCAGTGAAAATCTGAAGAACCTGCTCCTCCAGCAGCCGATTAAGGGAACGCGGGTGCTGGGCATAGACCCCGGCATCCGTACCGGAACCAAATGCGCCTTTTTGGATGATACGGGAAAATATTTGGGCAGTATTGTTATCTATAATCACAAGGTTGAAGAAGCGAAAAAATTGATCCTTGAAGGGATACGCCGCTATGACATACAGTTAATCGCCGTGGGGAACGGAACCGGCAGCCGCGAAGCGCAGGAAATAATCAGCTCCCTGATTGCAGATAACGGCCTTGAGGTTTTATACACCGTGGTTGATGAGGACGGCGCTTCAGTGTATTCAGCCAGCGATATTGCCCGCGAGGAATTTCCCGAACTCGACCTGACCATACGGGGGGCCATTTCTATCGGGCGGCGTTTGCAGGACCCGCTGGCGGAACTGGTAAAAATTGATCCCAAGTCCATCGGGGTGGGCCTGTACCAGCATGACGTAAATCAGAAAAAACTTTCCGACACGCTGGATGAGGTTGTTTCATCGGTGGTGAACAATGTGGGGGTGAACCTTAATACGGCAAGCGCCTCGCTGTTAAAATATGTGTCGGGGATTAACAGCTCTTTGGCGCGGAAAATTGTCCAATACCGCGATACGCAGGGCAGAATTGCCAGCCGTTCGGCGTTAAGCGATGTTCCCGGCATGGGCCCGAAAAGTTTTGAACAGTGCGCCGGTTTTCTGAAAATCCCCGAAAGCGCCGAGCCTTTGGACAATACCTGGGTTCATCCTGAAAATTATCCGGTTGCGCGGGAGATACACGCGACCATTACCGCCACCGCCGGTTTAAGCGCCGATACAATAAACACGCTCAAAGAAAAACACGGCGTAGGTGAAACCACTATCCGCGACATCGCCGAAGAACTGAAAAAACCGAACCGCGACCCCCGCGACAGTTACCCCAAACCCATTATGCAAAAAGGGGTTGTCAATTTTGAAGACCTCCACGAAGGCATGATGATCACCGGCAAAATAAAAAATGTCGTTGACTTCGGCGCCTTTGTTGACTTGGGAATAAAAGAGACCGCGCTGGTTCACATTTCCGAAATGGGCGATCATTTTGTAAAAGACCCGCTGGCAACGGTAAAGGTTGGCGATGTGCTGGAGTTCAGAATCATCAGCCTGGATACACAGCGGCGGCGGATAGGGCTTTCAAGGAAAAGCGAGCAAAAGCCAAAAGCCGAAAAAGAAAAGCGGGAAGCGGCGGCGCCACCGACGGCAACGCCGGAGAAAAAACCGGCGGTAAAAAATCATAGCCGACAGCAGGGTAAACACAATCAAAGCGCGTTAAAACCACGCAGTGATTTTAAGCGCGAGCCGCGCGGTGATTCGCGGGATGATGACGGTACTATGTACAATCCTTTTGCGGATGCTTTTAAAAAAATGGGGAAAAGGTAATATGGTAAAAAAGCAAGAAATAACCATCCGTTCCAGCGCGGCGGAATATTTAACGTATATTGCCGCTACCGGGGATAATCCGCAAAGCATTGAAATGCGTTATGAAGACGAAAACATTTGGCTGACGCAGAAAATGATGGCGGTATTGTACGATGTAAGTGTTGCCGCTATCAACCAGCATATAAAAAATATATTTAATGATCACGAGCTTGAGCCGGAGGCAACTATTAAGAAATACTTAATAGTTCAAAATGAAGGTAATAGGCAGGTTTCCCGCCAGACAGACCACTACAATCTGCAAGCCATTATCGCAGTGGGCTTCAAAGTCAGTAATGAACGGGCGGTACAGTTCCGCAAATGGGCGAATAGAATAGTCAAGGATTATACAATTCAGGGCTGGGTAATGGATGAAGAACGCCTGAAACACGGCGGGACCATAATTACCGAAGATTATTTTGAAAAGCAGCTTGAAAAAATCCGGGAGATACGCCTGTCTGAACGCCGGTTTTATCAAAAGATCACCGATATTTACTCAACCGCCCTTGATTATGATAAAACAGCGAAGACAACGAGGAATTTTTTTGCCAAAGTGCAGAATAAATTGCATTTTGCCGTCCACGGCAATACTGCCGCTGAACTTATCTACAACCGCGCGGATGCACAAAAGCAATATATGGGCTTGACTACCTGGAATGAAGCCCCTGACGGTAAAATCCAGCGCAGTGATGTTGTCGTAGCAAAAAACTATTTATCCGCGGAAGAAATGCGTTCGCTGGAATTAATTGTGTCGGCGTACCTTGACTTAGCCGAACGCCGCGCAAGGGCGTGTGTCCCCATGACGATGGCAGACTGGACTCATCATCTTGACCTGATTTTGCAGGCTGATGGTAATGAACTGTTGACCAATGCCGGGAAAATATCGGCGCAGATAGCCGAGGATCACGCATTAAGCGAATTTGAAAAATACCGTGTCATTCAGGATAAACTGTTTGAAAGCGATTATGACAGATTTATTGCCAGTCTGGAAAAACTGGAAGAAAAATCAATGGTTAAATAGCGGGCTATTGATTTCCTATACATATTTTGTGTAAAGTATTATTAATCAGTTAATTTTACAAGCAGGTCACTATGTCACAGATACAATGGATATTAAACTACATGAAAGGAAGACGGCGCGTTTTCCTGACGGGGTGCATCCTGTCCGCGATAAGCGCCTCAATGTGGATTATCAATCCCATGCTTGCACAGCGGCTCATTGACGATGTAATCACGCCGCAGAATACCGCCCCGCTGATTCCCCTGCTGGCTATTATGATGGGCGTTCAGCTCACCCGGCTTTCTCTGCGTTACCTGATGATAATGTGCATGGAAAAAGCCAGTACCGCGGTCATGACCGGCATACGCCGCGATATGTACGAAACCGTTCAGCATCAGGATTACCGCTTTTGGGGACGCTTCCCCACGGGAAACCTGATGACCCGCATGACTCAGGACCTTGACCGCCTGCGGCATACTCTTGCCTGGGTTTCCTACCAGCTTATAGACGCGGTGGTGCTGTTTATTTCCGTTTTTACCCTGTACATGGTTATCAACTGGCAGTTGGCGCTGTGCCTGGTGTCGGTTACTCCCTTTATTCTGTTTATGAGTTACCGGTTCATAAAACGGCTGCGGCCCCGCTTTCAGTTGCTACGGCAAAAACTCACCGACCTGGGAACCGCGGTAACGGAAAACATTGACGGCAACCGCGTGGTAAAAGCCTTTGCCCGCGAGGAATATGAAAAAAATCATTTTGAACAATTTAACGCCGAATTCCGCGACACCAGCTGTGGCAACGCCTTGATTGTCGCAAAGTATCAGCCCCTGCTGGAAACGGCAAGCCAGTTGCTCATCATTATAACGCTGGTGGTAGGCGGTTACTTCCTTATTAAAGGCTGGATGACCAAAGGCCAGTATCTGGCTTTCTCCTCGCTTACCTGGGCGCTTGCCGGCCCCCTGCGGATGTTGGCGCCTCTGCTCGCCGACCTAGAACGGTACACCGCTTCGGGAGAAATGATCCGCGAAGTGGTAGAAGCCCCGCAGGGTATAAGCGACGCAGCGGACGCGGTGGAACTCGCGCAGCGGCCCGCCGGAAAGATTGAATTCAGGGATGTCAGCCTTTCCATTAACGGTACGCCTGTTCTGTCGCGTATCAGTTTCACCGCCGAAGCGGGAGCAACCATTGGGATACTCGGCAGTACCGGCGCGGGAAAGACATCCCTTATTAAACTTTTGCCGCGATTTCTTGAACCGGATTCCGGCGAAACGTTACTGGACGGTCTTGATGTCAGACGTTATACGCTATCTTCACTCAGGCGGCACATCGGTATCGCCATGCAGGATGTGTTTCTGTTTTCCGATTCGGTCAAGGGAAATATCGCTTACGGCAAGCCGGAACTTAGTGATGAAGAAATTCGCCGGCGGGCGGTTCAGGCGGATGCCGACGGCTTTGTAAACGGCATGAGCGAAGGTTATGAAACCCTGGTCGGCGAGCGCGGCGTGGGGCTTTCCGGCGGACAGCGGCAGCGGATTGCCCTCGCCCGCGCGCTGGCGGTTAAACCCGCGGTTTTAATTCTGGACGATACCACTTCGTCGGTGGACAGCGAGACTGAACAGTACATTCAAAATCAACTGCGTGAACTTGATTTTACCTGCACGAAAATTATCATTGCCCAGCGGATTTCTTCGTTCAGGGGCGCTGATTTAATTCTCGTTATGGATAAGGGTCAGATTATTGAACGGGGAACCCACAGCGAATTGCTTGCCCTGCGGGGTTTTTATCACCGTATTTGGAGTCTGCAAAATAATATGCAGACAAATGCCGTTTGCCCTGACCCTTTGTATACGGCTTAAAAATAACGAAAGGTGTTAGGCACGAATTTTTACTATGCCCCAACCGCCAATTTTTCATGGACTAAATCGTTGATTACCTGTGTGTGGCTTTTATGAAATTTCTCCGCCTGTACACACAAATATGAAAAAACGTCTTTATCCAGTTCGCTTAACAGCAGGGTATTATGCGCGAAACCGGGCTTTATTCCCTGTTTCAAAAGATTTGGTCCCAGCTCAAAGGTGTTTTTAGTATAATAATCATCCCAATACTCGCATTCGGCATCGGTCATTCCGGTTTCTTTTTCAACTTCTGTCATAATTTTATTCCCCTTCTTCAAACTGATGTAAAAAACGGCTCCTGCATGGCATAGCATGAAACACGTTTACCATATTCTTCCCAATCACATTATACAATATTTCGACTGGATTTGCTTCCATATTGAAGCCCAAAAGCAAATAGACGTTTTCACGACTGCCATGTTGACCAACGTATCGGCACGTTTCAAAAGCATGGCGAATGTCC
>Ga0268262_10001258_pt1 | contig 31776 bp, 19 predicted proteins | sample TergutNc150P3_FD_190354 | JGI IMG/M metagenome (GOLD analysis project Ga0268262, IMG submission 190354) | Nasutitermes corniger P3 segment gut microbial community from laboratory colony in Florida, USA - Nc150 P3 (SPAdes) (version 2) | ecosystem: Host-associated > Arthropoda: Insects >... | reverse complement strand
GCGTCTACACCTTCGGGCCGACCTTCAGGGCCGAGAACTCCAACACCGCCCGCCACCTCGCCGAGTTCTGGATGATAGAGCCGGAAGCCGCCTTCTTTAAATTGGCGGACGACATGGACTTAGCCGAGGACTTCGTCCGCAGCATGTGCTCGCACGTACTCGAACATAACCGTGACGATCTGGAATTTTTCAATAAGCGCGTGAGCCCGACGCTTCTCTCGAACCTCGAAAACGCCGCCGGTCAAGAGTTCGGGCGCGTGAGCTACACCGAGGCGGCGGAACTCTTGTCAAAGAGCGGCGAAAATTTCCAATACCCGGTCTCCTGGGGCATGGACTTGCAGTCGGAGCACGAACGCTGCCTGACCGAGCGGATTTTCAAGAAGCCGGTGATAGTCTATGACTATCCCAAGGAGATCAAAGCGTTCTACATGCGTCGCAACGACGACGGCAAAACGGTGGGCGCGATGGACATCCTTGTCCCCGGAATAGGCGAACTTGTAGGCGGTTCGGAACGCGAAGACCGCCTCGACGTTCTCTCCGCGCGGATGAAAGAATGCGGTCTTGACGAGACTAAGTACGCCTGGTATTTAGACTTACGAAGATACGGCGGCGTTCCCCATTCAGGCTTCGGTTTGGGCTTCGAGCGTCTGTTGCTTTTCGTCACGGGGATGCAAAACATAAGAGACGTAATCCCGTTCCCCCGTTACCCGGGCAACGCCGAGTTTTAACCGCGACGCGAAGCGGCGCATGTTTTAAAGCGTCCCCCCGTAAAATATATAGACGGGTTCTTTTCCGGCTATATATTTTATGAAGTTGGCTTCGCCTCGATAAACACGGTGGGGGGACAGCAGGGGGGGAGGCGCGCCCCGGCGGGGCGCTGTTCGCCCCGTTATCGATGCGGGGCGTTACGGGGCGGAGCCCCGTCCTCATAAAATTATTTTAATTATTTGATTTTGACTTTATTTTAAAGACAAGGATCGACCGTTTTATGTCATCGAAAAGCCATCCGATAATGACGGCACTGACAATACCGGCCGCGCTCGCCGTATTTCTCGCGCCCGCAACGCCTTACGCCCAGTCCGAACCGTCCGAGCCGCCCTCGCTCTCCGTTTTCTCCGATGCCTACGTCTTTCCCGGCGTTTACGTCTCCTACAATATCCGCGAGGGCTATAGGAGGTTCGCCGGCGCGGACGGCTATCTGCACGACGATAGCACGAACACGAATCCGTTCATCTTCGGTTTGACGGTCGGCAAGCGTGTCTCGATAGGCGATCCCCGTGTTAGGTTTCAGGCCGCGCTCGAGTTCGGCTGGGGCAGCGTCATGGACGGCAATTACGAGAGAACCCTTACCGACGGGACGAGCGTTTGGTCGGAGCGGGTCTCCCTATACAGCGTCTACTGGACGGGCGGGCTGTTGGCAGACGCGCACTTTCTTTTTCCCACGGACGAGCGCACCTATTTCGTCTCAACGGGCCTCGGGGCGCACCTTACATACTTTGATACGGAACTAAAAAGACAGGTTTCCAAGGAGAAGATCGACGGGGGAAGCAACGGTCTGCGCGGCGCGATTTCTCCGAGCGTAAACGTAGGCGGCGGAGTCGAGTACAGGATCAACGGCGGCGGAGGGCTGTGCATCTCCTACAATTTTCGGTTCTGGCAGTCGGCGGCCTACAAAGAAGTCGGAGCGCTGTTCCCGATGGGCGTGAATTACACGGAATTTTTCTATTCGCAATCCATACAGGTGCAGTATCTTCTGCCCCAAAGGAACCGCAACTGACGGACGGCGCGTCAGCACCCGACCGCCGTAACCGTCTTGCCGTCAACCGACTATTTTCGCCCCGCTATTGACACGCCGCTTCCCCAAATACTATTTTAATTCGTATAAAAGGGGGGCCTCAAAACTCGGCCTGTCTGCGGCCTCCGCGAAAAACACGCTCTTGGGGAAGGGTCGGTTACGGTGTTGACGATGTCGGTTTTGCCCATAACGATGCCGATAGTTTTATCCATGACGATGACGGCGCGTCTTCGGGACGCGAACCGCCGCGCCGCGCGCATCCCCCGCGCCGCAACGCGGCTTGACACAATGAGAAAAAAAACCCCCCCCCCCCCCCCCCATTTAGCGCCCTTTTTTGCGGGTTTCCAGCCACGCCAGAGCGCGTTTGGCCGTCGGGGATACATTTTTGTCCAAATAACGAAAACACGTCGAAATCGCGAGAAAAACGCATGTTTCAGGCATGCCGTTTCCGCGCCGTTTCCGCTTGGATATGGATTATACATTCCACAATTAAACATTGCATCTATACCAAATTTTCTGGATTGCTTCGCTACGCTCGCAATGACCGTCATTGCGAGGAGCGAAGCGACGAAGCAACTTGTTTATTTCGCCGTAAGGCAATCCAGAATGTTCGACATAGCGCAATATTCAATCGGCATCTCAATACATCCGTTACGCCTATATTCCACAAAAAAGGAGGCCATGCAGCCGCATGAAAAAGCCCATATCGTTCATACTGCCGCTGCTCGCACTAAGCGCGGCGGCTTTCGCCCAAGACCCGCCCGACCCCGCGCCTGAGCCGCCCGCCGCCGGCGCGGAAGCGTCCGCCGCCGACACCGCCGCGCCCGCCGACGCGGAGCCGGTTCAGTCTTACCGCATAGCCGTGAACTTCGAGCCCAACAGCCTCGACCTCACGCCGCTGTCGGCCGCCCGCTTGGACAGCGCGGCCGCCGTCTTCGCCGACGGCAAACGCCGCCGCTACGAAGTCCACGGGTACTCGTGCCCCGCCGCCGGACAAAACAAGACCGCGCGGCTCTCCGTCCAGCGCGTCGAACGCATGGTGGAATACCTGATGGAACTCGGCGTTCCAGGGGAAAACATCGTCACCGTGGTCAACGCCCCCAAAAGCCTTAACACGGCCAAAGGAGGCTGCACGGACGACCGGCAGGTTGACATCATCTCCGCAGGCGCGCGCTGGCGCGAACAAACGCCGGCCGAACCCGATCCGTCCGAAGAGCTCGGAACAGCCGCGACGGATCCGCTCAAACAGAAGCCCGCCGAGACGGAAGGGCCGGAGCGTCCGACAGCCGCTCCCGCCGCGCCCCCCATCCAACCCATAGCCTCCGAACCCGGCAAACAAACGGTGGCCGTCTACATGGCCGGCGAAGAGCCGCAGGGCGCGAAAGGCGTCCACAACATCATGGGCGGCGAACTCGCCAGGGTCATAAGCGAAAGCGACAAGTACATAGCCGTAGACCGCACCGAAGCCATCCTCCAACAGTTAGACCGCGAACACGCCTACCAACGCGGCGGCGCGGTTGACGACGACCAGATCAAAGCCATCGGCCATCAGCTCGGCGTACAATATCTATGCATATCCGACATAAACCCCGTCGGCAAACGCTACTACTTGGACACGCGCTTAGTTGACATCGTCACCGCCGAAATCGCGCGCTCCGTCACCGCAACCAGCACCCTTAAAGACGCGAACGAAATGACCCGCGCGGCCCGCAGCATAGCCTTAGAACTCTTAGAAGCCGAAAAAACGCGGCAGGAACGCGAGTTCAGAAAAACCGTATTCCGCAGCACCGCCATAGGCTTAGACATCGTAGGCTTCCTGTCGTTGGTCTACGGTTATATAGAAGACCGCAACGTGGTAAAAAACACCGAACCCGTAGACAAAACCCATATCGAAAACGGCCCCGAAGCCCGAAGAGCCGCAACCAGACGCAACGTCGCATACATAACAGGCGCAACACTAATAGCGGCGGGAGTCACGATTCATATTGTGTTTTAGGTTAGGATAAAAACATTGTCTGAACTAGGATTTTTAGGATTAGTAGGATTATAAGATTAAAAAACTCTGGATCGCTTCGCTACGCTCGCGATGACCGTCATTGCGAGGAGCGAAGCGACGAAGCAATCCAGAAAAACAGATTATAGGATTAAAAGTCAAAAACAACGTCAACACATATAAAGACGTGGGTTTTAATCCTATAATCCTTTCTTTTAATCCTATAATCCTAATTCAGACAGTCTTTTCAAATGATTGAAAGAAAACATTCAATAAGGAGAGCGTAAAAATGACAAAAGTCAAGATTTCTCTAATTGCCGCCGTGTTGACGGCGGCGGCAACCCTCTTTACCTGCGAAAAAGTCCCCGACTTCTGCGGCACCGGAGCCCTCTACGACCCCTCCTGCCAATTCTGCTTCGGCGGCGAGGCCTTCAACAAGTGCGGCGGCAAAGAGTACAACCCGCTCACGCAGGGCTGCATCCAAGACGCAACCGTCGGTACGCGGTGCCTTGACGGATCGGCCGTCCCCGCGGGCACGCCGTGCGGCGGGTACACGCTCGCCATCGCCGCCGCTCCCGAAATAGGCGGCGTGGTAAAGTACACCGCCCCCGACGCGGGGCCGCCCTACGCCTTCGGAGGCCAGGTGATCCTTAGCGCGATAGCCAACGAAGAGTTCAAATTCGACGGATGGGCGGGGGCGCAGCCTACGGGGGGCGAAGTGGCCACGTACAGCATGAAAGGCGGCTCGGCGCATATCACCATCGCGGCCGTGTTCAAACCCGTCGGCAAAGGCAAACTCATAACCGAAGCCTTCCCGAAGGACGGCGGCACGGTCTCCCGCAGCCCGAACAAAGACAACTACAGCGACGAGAAGGTGACAGTCGCCGCTACGCCCGCGACGGGCTACACGTTCGTCGGATGGTCGGGGGCCGACACCTCCAAAAACCCTACGACGACGGTGTTCATAGACGAGAGCAAAACGCTCGTCGCCATGTTCTCGCCCGTGGCCCACACGCTCTCGGTCAACGTCAGCCCCGCCTACGCGGGCGCGGTGTTCGTCAACGGCTCCGCCCTGGCGGGAGCGTCGTCCCAAAACTTCGGGTCGCGCGTCGCGGTGTGGGCGGTCGCGGAAAAAGGGTTCTCGTTCAAAAACTGGTCGTCGGAAACGAAAAAGGCGAAGTTCGACAACGCGAACAGCGTAAACACAACCGTCACATTGGATTCAACCGCGACGATCACCGCCAACTTCGTAAGCGCAAAAGGCGGCGGGACGGCGGCGACGCCGTCTATGATATGCACGCTGACGGTCGCGACAGGCGAAGGCGGGAACGTGTCGCTCGATCCCGAAGGGACGGCGTACCCCAATAAACCCAAAACATCCAAACGTCTCTCCGCGACGGATCTAAAAAGCGATCTTTCAAGCGGCCAGTCAAGATTCGGCTATATGATAGGGACGCAGGTGACAGTAAGAGCGACTCCGAACTTAGGGTACGCGTTTACGGGATGGTCGGGAGCGTCGGGTTCTAAAAATGCTGTTGTGACGATAATGATGGACGGAAACAGAACGCTTACCGCAAACTTCGACGAACAGACCGTAAAACTGTACGTGGTGACAATATCAAGCGTCAGCATGGACCCGACGGGCGGCGGCAGCTACACGGAGGGCGAAAAGGTCGGCATATCGGCGGGAACCGCGCCTACAGGCTATAAGTTCAAAAACTGGACGGCCGCCAACGACGACGTGACATTCGCCAACGCCAACCGCACGTCAACCTCGTTCACCATGCCCGCAAACGCGGTGACGATAACGGCGAACTTCGAACTGCTGTCGGGCGGCGAACCTTCAAATCCGCTGTACGTCGCGACAATCTCAAGCGCGGGCACAGGAGCGACGGGCGGAGGCGGCTACACGGAGGGCGCGACGGTCTCCATAACGGCGGGAACCGCGCCCGACGGACAGCAGTTCAAAAACTGGACATCTTCGGACGGCGTGAAATTCGCCGACGCGAACAAGACGGCCACCACGTTCGCCATGCCCGCGAAGGCGGTGACGGTAACGGCGAACTTTGAAACAATCAAATACACGGTGACGCTTTTAACCACGGACTCGTACGCGACTGGCGGCGGCAGCTACGCGGCGGGGTCGCCCGTAACCGTAACGGCGGGAACCGCGCCCAACGGCCGGCGGTTCAAAAACTGGACGTCCGAAGACGGCGTAACGTTCGGCGACGCGAACAACTCAACAACCACGTTCATCATGCCGGCAAACCCGGTGAGGGTGACGGCGGTGTTCGAACCCGTCTACACGGCGACGGTTTTAAGCGCGGGCACGGGCGCGTCAAGCGGCGGGAGCTACGCGGCGGGAGAGACGGTAAGCATATCGGCGGGGATTGCGCCGAGCGGACAGCAGTTCAAAAACTGGACATCCGCGGACGGCGTGACTTTTACCAACACGAACAGCGCGGCTACAACGTTTATCATGCCTGGGAATGCGGTGACGGTGACGGCGGTGTTTGACGGTATCAAGTATGCGGTGACGGTTTCAAGCGCGGGGACGGGAGCGACGGGGGGCGGCAGTTATACGGCGGGAGCGACGGTCAGCATATCCGCAGGAACCGCGCCGTCTGGCCAACAGTTCAAAAACTGGACATCTGCGGACGGCGTAACGTTCGGTAACGCGAACAGCGTGACTACCACGTTCACCATGCCGTCAAAGGCGGTGACGGTGACGGCGGCGTTTGAGGCGATACCGATACAGACTTACACGGTGACGGTTTCAAGCGCAGGTACGGGAGCGACGGGCGGCGGCAATTATGCGGCAGGGGCAACGGTCAGCATATCTGCGGGAACCGCGCCGTCGGGACAGCAGTTCAAAAACTGGACATCTTCGGACGGCGTAACGTTCGGTAACGCGAACAACGCGACAACCACGTTCACCATGCCGTCAAAGGCGGTGACGGTGACGGCGGTGTTTGGCGGGACGTTCATCGACAATAGAGATAGCAAGATATACCGTATAGTAAGTATAGGTGAACAGACGTGGATGGCCGAGAATTTGAATTATCAGACATTAAGCGGTTCTTGGTGTTATTTAAATAGCACTGATAGTTGTAACAAATACGGTAGGTTGTATGATTGGAATACTGTGATGGCAGGCGCAACAAGTTCTACCGCGAATCCGAGTGGGGTGAAGGGCGTTTGTCCGAGCGGGTGGCATTTGCCGTCTGATAAAGAATGGGATAATTTGGTGACGGCGGCTGGCGGTTCATCGGTTGCGGGCAGTAAGTTGAAATCGTCAAGCGGTTGGAATTATTCTTCTGCTATTAGCAGTAGCAGTACGGATGAGTTCGGCTTTTCGGCCTTGCCGGGCGGCATCCGGTACTCCGATGGCCGTTTCGACGATGCCGGCGACAACGGCTACTGGTGGACGGCTACGGAGGACTCCGACGACAACGCTTACAACCTGCTCATGTACTACTACTACGACTACGTGTTCGAGTTCAACTACTACAAGAGCAACGGCTTTTCGGCGCGTTGCGTTCAGGATAAGTGATGTGAGGCGTGTAGGTTTTGTAATGAAAGCAGTTGTTGTTAGTGTTAGTAATGAATATAACTAGTACAGTGTTTTGCATGTTGCAAAACAACCTAAAAACCAATAAACCATAGGAGGAAGTTGTTATGAAAAACGTAACAGTTCTAAGTTCAAAGTCAGTAAAGAGGTTTGTAACCAGCACGTTCGTGATTATCGGCATGCTTGCTGTGTTGTCATTTGGCCTTGTCGCGTATGTACTGCATCTTGGAGGTGTTAAAGTTGAAGGTAAGCCAGTTGATATTATAGTGCTTTGCGTTTCTGTCTTTTTACCTGTAGTAGTTTCTATTATATTTCTTTGTTTTTTGGGGTACTACTGTAAAAAGTTATGTGAGGCTGCAAACATTAAAGACGAAGAAGATTTTTCTAACGTCGCACAAATGATCATGAAGCGCGGCGTGTGTTCTTTTGTTACAACACCTATAGTGTATAACGCAATAAGAGAGGAGGAGAGTATCCAAGAACAATTGAAAGGAATGCGTGATCTCCTTTCAAAAATAGACTCGCGGGTAGATGAAATCTGTCCGAAAAACAAAATATTATTGGTCGGCGATGGATCGATCGATAATATGTGTCTACAAGAAGCGTTACGGTTTCATGGTATCAGGGTTGACAAAATCGAAGCAACGAACGCCGCTCTTGGATCGTTAGAGAAAGATACTCATTATATCGCCATTGTTTTTGTCAACAAAACTAATGATGACGGAGTAGAGGAAAAATGTTTTCTTAATAAAATAAGAAAGATGCTCTGTTGCTCTGATGAAGAAAACTTTCTTGGCAAAATAAAAAAGAAGTTTCCAAACGTACCAGTCTTTAGAGTAGCTTAAAGCCTACAGCATCATGTATTCTAGCGTAACGTGGTGCCATAAAAATGTACGCACCCCTATAGGGTGCGTATAAATTACGGTAGAACATACGTTCTACCAAGCTATGCACCCCTAAAGGGGTGCAAGAAAACTTTTAGAATCGGGGATATTATAGCACCCCGTAGGGGTGCTAAGCTTGGTAGAAAAATATCATTGAAAAAATCAACCCGCACCCCGTTAGGGGTGCGTAGCTCGGTGCATTCCGTCATAATGTCGGATGTATCTAAAAAAACAACAAATCATAAGGAGATTTAACCATGAAAACGCTGGATATTCTTAACTCAAAGATAAAGAAAATCAGGATTGAGCTACCAGGTTATTGTTTTAGTCATTCATCCTCTGGTGACTCGTCACAGCCATTTATTGGGAGAGAGCGGACACGTGAAAAACTAAAGAAAGTAATAGAGGATTCTCCCAACGAGCCAGGTGTTTATTTGATTGCGGGGAATCGCGGCGTAGGAAAGACAAGTTTAGTGAATAAGATAATCAATGAGACATCGTTGCAACCTAATTCTAAACTTGCCGAGCACCTGAGATATTTGGGTCTCCTCTTGTTGGCTGTTATCGGGACAGTGTTTTGTTTGAAAAAAATAGATGTATTCGGTAAATACTTTTGGGGTGTAATGTCTATTTTTATTGCATTTTTTGTCTATTTAGCGATAGCTTTTATTAGTATGTATGTACGATTTTTCAGAAATAAGCGGCGCGAATATAAAAAAATGGGTTTAAATAGATATGATAGTTTTATAAAAATAATAATTTGGGATTCTATTTTAAACCCAATTAATAATTACATACAGAACTATAGCCGTTTGTATTTACGTATAAACTTTGGCCATAAACTAAGGGACGAAAAAGATATTTTACGGTTAATCGTGCGAACTTTAAGCACGGAGTACACCAAGTATCGCCGTTCTTTTAGGCGTATGCTGCCCTGGCGGGCTTTGGCTACAGCGGCTCTTCTTTTCTTGTCATATTTGTTTAGCAGTGTTGTAAGAGAACAAGATATATATAAATCAATAAAAAAGATTGTGAACGTACAAGAATTAGATACAATAATAAACGATCAATACCGTTTAAAAAACCTTTTTTCTAAGGTAAACACAAAAGTAGAGACAAAGGTAAGTGCTAAAATAGAAAATAACGCAACGACAGATGTTGATCGTGTTGGGGAAATATCACATAAACAAACAGAAGTGAACACAAATAGCGCGTTCACGAAATTTTGCGTCGTTTTGCGTGGATTTGACCAAATTATTAAGAAGTTTTATCCTAAAATAAGTTATACGTATTGGGGATTATTTTTCGTAATGTGTTTATTCACGATAATTGTATTCCGTAGTAATTGGATTATGTACCTTTTTGTTACACATAGGATAATAATGCGGCGGCTTAAAAAACTGAATGAAGATATCACGCATAGCACCGAACAAGAAAACGCGGTGGGTGTGAATAGCGGAAGCGTTGGTCCGAAAATCGGAGCCAAAACCAAAAAATCGCGTAGTGCGGCCGATGCGCGTGAGATAGAGAAGCGATTGCAGGATATTTTGGACGATATGCAGCGAATCCCGCCGTTTATGTGTCGTCCCAAAGTAGTAATTGTGTTTGATGAATTAGATAAAGTGGAACCAGGCGACACTAATTTAGAAAAAGAAACTCCGCAAACCAAAGCGACCATGTTTTCTATCGGCGCGACCCGCGAACGGCAAACAGAGATCTTGAGGATATTGTCGAATTTAAAGTATTTTCTTTCTAGTTCCTGCGCCAAATTCATATTTATTGCCGGCCGTGAAATGTTTGATATTCACTTGGCGGACGTGTCTGAAAGAAACAATTACATAGGCAGTATCTTTAACGCAGTTATCCAAGTGCCGAGTTTTCTTGCCGACCACCCTACTGGTAAAAAAACAATACGCGAAGAATCTGGTATAGCGTCATTACCCGAAGAATTTGTTTGTCGCAAGCTTATTCCGCATAATTATGAGGTAAAATCATATAACTTGAAAAGCTATCGGGCGTATTTGGAAAAAAAGATATTTTCTCAAGATATACAAAGCACAAAACAAGAAGAAGACACTCGGCACGAAAAAATAGAAAAAATAATTGCCGTATTGCAACAATTTATCGTCTACCTTGCCCATGTGAGCAAAGGCGCGCCCAAGAAAATGATACAGCTTTTTGAATCATTTGTTGAAATTCGAGTTGAAAAAGAAAGGGTTAAACGTGGAAATACCCTAATTGTACGACGTAATCGCAAATCTAAATATTTTTTGACATTCAACTATTACAAGCAATATACGCTGGGTATTATCGCGTACCTGATAACCCCGATATTTTACCGTCTCGCGGAGAGCAATATTAAAGAGCATAGCGACAAATTATTAGTATCGTCGTTACGGTTTGTCGATTTTTTATTTAAATTTCACAAACATTCTTTTTCATGGAAACACTTGGACATTTCCCCTGAAATGTTGGAAGCAAACCGTGCGCCTGAATTAAAATCCGTCGCCGTGGATTTACTCAATTATTTGGCGCAGGTACACCTCACCAAGTCAGAGTTCGGTTTATCGGATTACAAATTTGACAGCTTAATGGCCAATGAAATTTTTGCGTTAACAAAAACGGATGAAGTTTTCTCTGCGCTCTTCAGCTTTTCGTTAGATGAGACATTGCCGTTGAAAAAACACTACCAAGATTTATTGGAGAAGACGGAGAGAGAATACCAAGGCAATAAAGATTCTTCTGTATTTATTGACGCCACATCTTCATTGCAAGTGGTATTGGGCGATTTGTGCTATTACGATGATGAACTTGAGGAAGCGGAGGTATACTATAAGAATGCCGTACAAGCACTTAGCAGATTAGAACAAAAACACTATCGTAATACGGAACAACCCTATGAAATGGTAGGCAAAAACGGTGAAAAAGTAATAATAACGTACAACAACACAGAAAAAGAAGAAGAAAAGATGACAATAGGACAGCTATATCGGTATGTGCGCAATATGCTTAGGTTGGGGATGATTTACGAGAAACGGAAACAATACGACTATGCCTATTTGACTTACGGCGGGCTGTGCAATTGGATTATTCGGGAACGAGATATTTCGATTAAAGATTTAGGCGCAGGTGTCGTACTAAGAAAAGGTAGAGAAAATGATGTGTTCGTAGAAGCGTCTATCGTAGGAAAAGTAGATAAAAAAGATGAGATGTATTACGATAATATCAAAACACCTCGGATAGAAACGGAGATTGTTGATAGTTCAACAGCTTCGCCGCAACCGTTGCATTTCGAAAAACTCTCGCCCAACACCAACGATGCGTTATTTAAGAAAATGACATTCGAGGGTTTGAAAATGTTTTATTTAGCATTTATCGCTAAACTGCAAATACTCGAACTAAGTCATATTGGCGGTATCGCTGTCAATCATTTGGATCAATTGGACAGAGAATTTGACTTTTTGACATATATTATAGATCACAAAGATGCCGCACGTCTTGAAGCCGAATTTTATTCACGGGTAGCGGATGTTTTATATTATAAAAACTTAGATTTAAGAAATTTAAGATGTAAAGTAAATGAAAAAGAATACCCAAAAAATTCATCGTGCACCGCCTGCGATTACTATTATAGAGCACTTTCTGCGTTGTTACATTTAGATATCGCAAAAGACCAACATAGATACTCCTTGCGAGAAATGCTGTCTAAGTGTGATGAGCAAATTAATGGTAACTACAACATGAAATATTGTACGATATTAGGTAAAATACTTTCCGATTGGGGCAATATATTTTTCTCTTGTGATAGGAGGGAACACGGCCGTGAGTATAATTATTGCTATATCTGTAAAACAAATTGTCACATAAACTCAACAGATAACCTAGATGATATTTTGGAAAGGTATATTAGCTATTTGGAGTTAGAAAAGGAAGACAGAATGGTTCTCTTCTTTAATGTAGGTATGGACTATAAATTTGCAAAGATAGAAGTTGCCTTTGCCATGTATACCATATCAACGGAGGCTTTTCGCAAAGCTAATTTATATAAACAATCTGCTTACCAAATACATAAAATGCTCCGCCTACTTAAGCATTATGAACTTTCTGGAAACACAGAATCAATAAACAATATCAAACGATTAAGCGAAAAAGCCATTCACTATCTATGGCACGCCAACGAAGACTTGAATGTGCTTGAACTGAATAAACGTAAAAAAGACTTCGACAAAAGTAGAATTGACAAACGAATTCCATTGCAAGGTTTGTTGGTAGACACAGAAATTACCCAAATACGGATTTTGGTGAAAGAGTTGGAATTAAAATTAGAATTAAAGAAAACATCAAAAGACGCTGCTATATTAAAAAAATATTACGAGTTGCGTATCACCTCACCGTATAAAATAAATTACAGTGTCGTAGGCCGTATTTATCGGTTACGGTTAAAATCTAAGCTCAATTATGAAGCGTATCAACTGCTTCTTGGGGAAGTTGAAATAGACGAAGAACTACGAAGAAAAGAAGATTTTGTTTTACAGGAGGATGAATATAAAAAGTTGAAAGGAAAATGTGAAAATACTGTAAAAGGTATTTTGGGAATAGATATAGATGTTATTGGCTTCTTGGATAATCTCTTTGCCGAAACAATCTATTGTTTGGTAGACATCATCCAATTATCAGAAACAATGGGTGAGACCTATCTTTTTCCGCATAGTTTTGTGGGTTCTGTACATGAACACCTTTCTTTTTGGATAAGACAGTATGAATCGTATGAGACCTATAAAGAAAAAGATTCAAAAATAGATGGTTATCTAACAAAATACCTTGACGAAGAAGGGCGAGAACAGCTGTCTGGCTATCGTGAAAACCAACAAGCGTTGTCGCATTATTACAAGTGTTTAGAAATGCATAATGAAGGCAGAGCCTATCACAACATGATAGACACCATGTATTACATCAGAGACGACTACAACGACCGTTCCGACCACTTTAACATTGCGGAAGAGAGACACCTTATTGCGAACGAGAAGATTCAGAAGAGAATTGATACCTTGAAAAATCTTTACAAAGATTCTGAGTTATACAAGGTGGATAATTATTTTTACAAAAAATATGATTGATATGTTGACTGAAAACACTGTTCAACGGTAGTAGAATTATAATTTAAAACGCAATAAAGGATTTTCAATGAATTTCTCTAATCGCCACCGCCGCCGCCGTTCGCTATTACTGTTATTCGCCGCCGTATGTGTCGCCGACTGCGCCGACCCCGCCCCCGCCTCGGACGGAATTGCCATGTCCGAGGCCTCCAAAAGAAACACGGCTTCTCAGTACGCTGTTTGCAAGACGACGCGGGTCAGGTCGAGGGCGGGGGTGAGGACGCATCGTTGCGCGGAGCGGATTGATCTGCGGAAATACCTCCGTGAGGTCTAGATTTTTAGACTAAATTGGCCCTACTATTGACACCTAATACACCCAAATACTATTTTATATGTATAAACGACGGCACATTTTCGTTTAGAAGCGAGGCCAAAAATTGTCCCCTAAAAACAAGAAAGATATCGATATCGGCAAAGCGCGGGAAGTAGAGGCGTATACCCGTAGCGAGGCCGAAAACACGGTTTACGACGGTATCCATACCGTTCTTGTCACCGCGCGCCAAAAGGCGTACGCCGCCGTCAATTCCGCCATGGTGGAGGCCTACTGGGATGTCGGGCGGCAGATTATGGAGGCTCAAGAAGGTCAGCGGGCCGAATATGGGGCCGGGCTGATAAAATACTTGGCTAAACGGCTAAAAGCGGAGTTCGGAAAGGGGTTTACCGAGACCAATCTTAGGTATATGCGTCAATTTTATTCCATATTTCCAATTCGTCACGCACTGCGTGACGAATTGAGTTGGACGCATTACCGCCTATTAATGACGATAGACAACGCCCCAAGGCGTGAATTTTACCTCAAAGAATGCGCCGAAAACGGCTGGAGTTCACGTCAGCTTGAACGGCAAATCACTACATTTTACTATGAAAGGCTCCTCGCCACGCAGAAAGAGGGCCAAGAGGCCGTAAAGGGCGAGATTCAGAAAACCGAGCCTAAAACAGACCCTGATTACATCCTGAAAGACCCCTATATTTTGGAGTTTCTTGACCTTAAGGAGAACAAAAAGTACCTTGAGAGCGAATTAGAGCAAGCCCTTATAGACAAATTACAGGAGTTCATGCTTGAACTGGGCAAAGGTTTTTCGCTTGTTGCGCGGCAGAAACGCATAACCATAGAGGGGGATCATTACTACGTTGACCTGGTTTTTTACAACTACCTCCTGAAATGCTTTGTCGTCATTGATTTGAAAACCGGAAAGTTATCGTATCAGGATGTCGGGCAGATAGATTTCTATGTTAGATATTTTGACGATCAAATTAAACAGCCGGACGACAATCCTACGTTGGGTATTGTACTGTGCGCCCAAAAGAATGAAACTATGGCCAAATACTCCGTTCTATCCGACAAGGATAACCTATTCGCGTCAAAATATATGCTCTATCTTCCGACAGAAGAAGAGCTGAAAAGAGAGATAGAGCGCGAACGGGCGGTTATAGAAAGCAACATCGGGGAGGAATAATATGAAAATAAGGTATGGTGAAGACTGAGCCAAAGGCATTAAAAGAAATTCATGATTTCCAATTGGCCGCACACTGTGTGACGAATTGAGTTGGACGCATTACCGCCTATTAATGACGATAGACAACGCCCCATGACGTGAATTTTACCTCAAAATGCGGCTGTGGTCATACCGTGTGTCCGAAGTTCTGGCCACGAAAGATTAAGTAATTTGGCGTCATCTGTCATCGCGGATAGTCCTTTGGTATGCAACGCCGTCGCCGTTCAGAAGGCCTGGGTGTTTTCCGAATAGTCGGGATATCGGTTTGCGGGTTGGGTCGGCGGCTCGTTCCGTAGCCAAATATAGGGCTTCCGCCGCGGTGCGGGCCGGGGTTTGCGCGGCGGCCGGAGTAAGGGAAAGGACGGCGCGGCCTATCGGCACCTCGCGCGGCACGTCGATGATAAGCCGATGATCGGCGGGTATATTTACGGTTTGTGTGACGGTCATATCATAAATATAATACAAAACAATAGAGATCGCAAAAAAATTAAAATATGCGGTTTTTGGTTTAACATAGATGCGCGGCGATGATGCGCGAGCATAGTATGGGGGCGGCGAGTTCGGAGCGTAGTCTTGCGGGGGCTATTTTTACCGAGGTTATCGGTATCGACGTGCAGGTTTCTAAGAAGTTCGATTCGGCGGCGGACAGGCCGCCGGGGGGGCCTATCAGACAGGCTATTTTTTTATGGGGCGTTATATCCGCGTCGTTCAGGTTTTTTCCGTGTTGATCGGCGGCTATCAGCGCGCCTTCGCATTCGGGCAGCGCCTCCCGGAGCGTCGTCGGCGCGTCGAGGCGCGGGAGGTGCGGGTATAGGCATTGCTTCATGGATACGATCATTTTGGATAGGAACCGCCGGCGCAGCCCGTCCCATCTGTCCCACCAGGGTTTGCGGCAGTGGTCGGCGGTTACGGGGATTATGCGGGAGACGCATAAGGCGGCGGCTTGTTCGACGATCGTCTCGAAACGATCCTTGTCCGGAAGACCTATCAATAATGTCAGTTCGGGGACGATCCGTGGGATTTGCTGTTTGCCGATTATCTCGCATGATACGGAACGTTTGTTGATGTCGCTGCAACGGCACGTGTAGATGAATCCGTTGCCGTCCGTGACCTGTATCTGCTGACCGGCTTTTATCCTCAGCACGGACACGGCGTGGTTTGACTCGTCGCCGTCGAGCGTTACGGCGTTAACGGCGTTGGCGGCGTTGGCGCGGGCGATCGTATCGCTGTAGAAGAGATAGTGTTCGCGGTCTCTCATGCCGCCCCCAATCTATCCATAAGTTCAGCCTTTATCAAGCGGATAAGTTCGTCTGTCCCGACCGTCAGCCCGCGCTCCCGGAGCGTCGTGCAAAACTCCCCGTGCTTCCTGCCTTTGCGGTACTCCGGTTCCCTCGGCGGGTGGCGCAGGTACTTGTCCATCAGGCTTAGGTCATTGGAGACCATCAGGCTGGATTGGTAGTAGAAGAGCGGCGGCTTCGAGCCCATGTAGAGCGAGCTGCCGAGTATCTTCCTGCCGCCTACGGCGATGTCGCTGACGCCCGCTTCAACCGCATTGTCAACGCCGCCTTTTTTGAGCGCGGCGATGATCGCGCCGTTGACTCTGCGGAAGACGCTTTGCGCCCGTTCCAGTCCGCCGTCCCTCCTCTCGCCGACCGCGACGATGATCAGCGTCCCCGGCGAGAGCGTCACCGTTCCGCCGCCGCCGCGACGCTCCGTTATCGGCACTCCGTCGGCCGCGCAACGGTCAGCAAAGAGCTCTTTCTCGGCGGCGAACGACGGGCCGTGAACGATCTCAACGTGTTGCTGTTCATAGAGATACGCGAACGGCTTTTCCCCGGCCGCGCCGCGAGCGAAGATATCGTCGTTCTTTCGCTCGCGTCCGGGGAGAGAGAGTATCGGCGGCTGGTTTATGGATGAATCGATAGTCATTTCAACATAGCCTTAAACGCCCGTAAGTCGTTATCGATACGGGCGTTATGCGGAGCTGGACAAAGTCCTGGAATCCGCGCAAACATCCGTTTGGGTCAATCGCGGTTTCCACCCGCAATGACAGGCGATATCAACGTCTTAGCACTCGTCCGCGATCTCGAAAAGCAGCTTCTCCGTGTCTTCCCAGCCTAAGCACGGGTCGGTGATCGACTTTCCGTATGTGTCTTCGTTCGCTTTCTGCGACCCTTCTTCAAGGTAGCTCTCGATCATCAGGCCTCGGACGATCTGGGCGAGCTGCGCGTCGTGGCTTCTGCTGCGCAAGACTTCGCGGGCGATCCTGATCTGTTCGCGGAAGCGTTTGCCGGAGTTGTCGTGGTTCGTGTCCACCAAGACGGTCGGGTTAAGCATGTTGCGTTTCAGGTAGAGTTCGGCGGCGCGGATCAGGTCTTCGTGGTGGTAGTTGGGGCGGGCTTCGCCGTGGCTGTCCACCGCGCCGCGCAGGATCAGGTGGGCGTGGGGGTTGCCGGGCGTTTGAACTTCGCAGCCGTTGTAGGCGAAGACGTGATCCGTCTGCGCCGCCAGCACCGAGTTGAGCGCCACGCCGAGGTCGCCGCTCGTCGGGTTCTTCATGCCCACGGGGATGTCTAAGCCGCTCGCCGTGAGGCGGTGCTGCTGGTTTTCCACCGACCGGGCGCCTACCGCCACGTAGCAGAGCAGGTCGTCCAAGTAGGGGTGGTTGTCCGGGTAGAGCATCTCGTCGGCGGCGCACAGACCTGATTGGCCGAGGGCGCGGATGTGCATGCGGCGTATGGCCGCTATGCCCTCGGCGATGTTCGGCGCTTTCAGGTGGTCGGGCTGGTGCGCCATCCCCTTATATCCCTGTCCGGTGGTTCTCGGCTTGTTCGTGTAGATGCGCGGTATGAGGATCAGCTTGTCCCGCACCTTCGCCTGCACGTCGGCGAGGCGGTTGACGTACTCGCAGACGGCGTCTTCGTCGTGCGCCGAGCAGGGCCCGACCGCCACTATGAAGCGGCTGTCCTTCTTCTCGAAAACCGCCTTGATCTCCCTGTCCCGCTCCGCCTTTTTGGCGAGCAGATGCGCCGGAACCGGCGCCTCCGCCTTGATTTCCGAGGGGGTCGGGAGCTTTCTGATCTCGTTGAACGGCATGTCGGTCTGTCCTATCTTTTATTGGTTTTTGACGCGGCGGTACGGCGGGCGCCGTTCGCGGCGCGGTCCGCATCGGGTATGAATATACTTTATGGGGCGGCGGAAAGTCAATATTTATGTCGCGGCGGCGGCGGCCCCGAAATTATTTGCATCCCTACCGCCCATATATTATATTGTAGGAGCGTCGGCTGGCGGCGCGTCAATATCGCTTAGCTTAATTACTTCAAACGATCGGCTCTTTGCCGGGAAGGGGTTTTTATGAAGGTGTTTATGCGGTTCTTTGTTATCGTCTTGGTTTGCGCGGCGGCGGCGTTCTCACAGAATGCGGATGAGCAAAAGAAGCAAAAGATCGCGGTTTACGTGACAGGCAGCGTCACCGATGACGAAAAGAAGGTTCTCGGCACAAAGATTCTCGGCGAGCTTATCAACAGCAAGCGTTACAGGGCGGTGGAGCGTTCCGACGACTTCGTCAAGGAGCTTGACCGCGAGCTGTCGAAGCAGATGAGCGGCGACGTGGCCGACAATCAGATAACGGCTATCGGCAAGCAGTACGGCGTTCAGGTTATATGCGTGGCCGATTGGACTAAGGCGCTGGGCGCGTATTCGGTTTCCGCCCGCCTGATTGAGGTTGAGAGCGCGGAGATCATAGCCATCGCCGACGAGTCGTGCTATATAGTGGAATTGAAAGACCTGCAGAAGATCTCGGCGGAGGTCGCCCGGGTTTTGCTCGGCGGGAAGAAGGACAAGAAGTTCAAGTGCGCTGACAAGCCCAAAGACGCCGGAGCGCCGCCCCCGTCCGCGCCAGTCGCCGCCGCCCCTGAAGCCGCCGCCCCCGCCGCTCCGCCCGCCCCCGCGCCGGCTGCGGGTTCCAACGTCAACAACAACAACCTCAGCAACACCAGCAGCAACGCCAACGCAAACGCCAACAATATCAACGTCGTGGTGAACACGGCGGCTACGGCGAACGCGTCAAGTTCCGCAAGCGCGTCCGGTTCTAAGAAGAGCAAAGGCCGCAAAAGCAGAACGTCTATAGGCGCGCGGGTCGGATATTTTTATGATAACGCGCTGACCGTCGACGGTTATTTTTCAACAGTCACCAACAACGACAGGCGCATAGACGTGATGATGGGTTACTGCGGTCTGCTTAAATACGATTACAAAGGAGATACGGTGACATTTTCCGCTATTGAGTTTGTCCCCTCCTACGGGTTTCAGGCGGGCGCCCACAAAACCGGCGCGCTGTCGGCGTATTTCAACGGAATAGTCCCGTTTTATTTCGAAAACACCGGCAGCAAAGACGCCGCCGGCAATATCGACAGCAAGCATCGGTTCGACTTCGGCGTCGGCCTGCAAACAGGGCTCGAGGTCACGCTGGAAAACCTCATACTCGGGCTTGACGTCCGTCCGCTGTATATGTTTTTAGTAGGCGAACAATTTCAGTACACCGTAGGCGCGAGCGCGAGATACAGGTTCTAAGGTTGCGAAAAGGACGTTCGGGCGGCGCGCGGAACCTGCCGCCCGGACGTTCCCATTGTCTATTTTAAACCTACCACTCGTCCCATAAAACCGGGGCCGCCTCCCATGCCTAAAATAATTAATTTTTATTTGCATCTCTATCGCCTATATATTATATTGATACCTAAGTGTCTAAATTAAACGATCGTTTAATTTAGACACTCAAAATTCTGCGTCAAACCCGCTTTTTACCGCAAATTTCAGCGTTTCCCATCTATCAAAAAGTGTCTAATTTAAACGATCGTTTTTTTTCGTCACTCAAGCGCTCTGTTCCAAAAGTCTTCATCGTTGCCCTGATTCGGGCGGAAAGGTCTTTTTATGAAAAAAAGGCCGAAATTCATTCGATAATCGCGGTTATTTCCGTGATTTATGCTGATATGTTAGAGCCCGAACGGGCCCGGCGGCAAGGGCGGGGGGGGTGCGCGAAACCCGCCGCGCCGGCCGGCGTTAAGGCGGCGGCGTCCGCGAGCGGCATGTCGGTCACGCGGAAAGCCGTCGAATGGGTCGATTTCTGCGTCGTCTATCGGGCGCGGATGGCGGGAAGAATGAGGAATAACTGTTTTATTCGATAACAATAAACACTCTTTAAAGGAGGTTTTTATGGTTTTTTTTAGTCGGCATGGAACCGGACGTGCGCTGTCGGTAGCGGTGTTGATTGCTGTTGGTTTGTCGTTGTTATTCGTATGCGGCGATAACAGTACGGGAACCGGTAACAATCTATACTCGGTGACGGTTTTAAGCCAGGGTACGGGCGCGTCCGGCACGGGCGATTACAGGTCAGGCGCGACGGTCGCCATATTCAGCGGAACGCCGCCCGCCGGACAGCAGTTCAAAAATTGGACGACGACGACCTCCGGCGTGGCATTTGCTGACCCCTATAACCCGCAAACCACATTTACCATGCCCGCCAAAGAGGTGACGGTGGCGGCGGTGTTCGGAACGAATATATTCACCGTGACGGTCTTAGGCTCGGGGACCGGCTCGTCCGGCAGCGGCAATTACTCGGCCGGCGCGACGGTCGCCATAAACAGCGGAACGCCGCCGGCCGGACAGCAGTTCAAAACCTGGACGAGCACGCCGGCCGGCTTGACTTTTGCGGACGCCGGCAGCCCGCAAACCACATTTGTCATGCCCGCAAACAACGTGACCGTGGCGGCGGAATTTGAGTCGAACACGTTCTCCGTGACGGTTGTAAGCGCAGGGACGGACGCGTCAGGTGCCGGCAAGTACGCGACGGGCGAAACGGTCATCATAAATTGCGGAACGCCGCCCGACGGCCAGCGTTTCAAAAACTGGACGACCGCGACGGCCGGCGTGACCTTCGGCAACGCCAACAATACGCAAACCACGTTCGTCATGCCGTCGAGAGAAGTAACGGTAACGGCAGTGTTCGAGTCGAGCGTCATCATTGACCCCAGGGACGGCAAAACATATAAGACGGTGAAAATAAGCAATCAGACGTGGATGGCGCAGAATTTGGACTATGAGACCGCAACCGGCTCTTGGTGCTACGGCAACAGCCCGGACAGCTGTAAAAAGTACGGCCGGCTGTACGATTGGAGTACGGCAAACACGGCGGCCTGCCCGAAGGGGTGGCATCTGCCTTCCAATGTAGAGTGGACGAGTTTGGTTAATTATGTCGGCAGCGGCAGCGCCGGAACACAGTTGAAAGCAAAATCGCCGGCTTGGAACGGTACCGATAATTACGGGTTTACGGCGTTGCCGGGAGGGTTCCGCAACAGCACCGGCACTGCCGTTTATGCCGGCTCTGAGGGCCATTTTTGGACAAACACAGAGCAGACCCCTGTTGGCGGCAATAACGCTTACGCCCGATATATCAACTCGGCCGCAACTGTCGGCGAGAATACCCTAAGCAAGATGGATGGGCGTTCGGTGCGCTGTCTTCAGGAGTGAGGTATGACGGTCTAATAATTTAGACGGTTTTTGCGATCATTTTTTTGGGTTTTCATATTTGCCCTGATAAAAAATCGGGCGGAAAGGTATATTTATGAAAAAAAGGTTTCTTTTTCATTTATCGGCGGGAGTAATAGCGATTATTTCCGTATTTATGTTGACGTGTTCGAATCCCAACGGCCCAGGCGGGGGATGCGCAAAACCCAACGCGCCGACTAACGTTAAGGCGGAAGCCTTATCAAATAACAGCATACGGGTCTCGTGGACGCCCGTCGGCGGCGACGTTACTTTTTACAATATTTACCGTACCAAAACCGTCGACGACGAGTACGCGCTTGTCGGAAAGGCGATTGACGCGTCATTTACAGATACGGCGTTAACATCGGGGACCGCCCACTACTATAGAATATCCGCCAAGAACGACTGCGACGAGAGCGCAAAGTCCGCGCCGGCCTTCGCAACCACCGTGCCGTGCGAAAAACCGGTCGCACCGTTCAACGTTAAGGCGGAGGCTTTGTCCGCGACAAGCATAAAAGTCTCTTGGGACGCGATACCTACGGCAACCGGCTACAAAATTTACAGCGCGCTAAACGCGGACGGGTCGTACACCTTTATCGACAGTACAAAAAACATTACATATACGAACGACAAATTGCCGGTTTCCTCTCCCCATTACTACAAAATAGTGGCCAAGAACAACTGCGGCGAGAGCGATTCCTCCGCTTACGCCTTTGCGACCACAAACGCCTGCCCGAAACCGGTCGCGCCGACCAACGTATCGGCCGAGGCTAAGTCGTCAAGCAGCATAGAGATCAGGTGGGACGAGGTGGCTACCGCGATTACATACAAAATTTATCGCTCTGCATCCTCTACCGGAACGTATGCGCCTGTCGGAAACACCGCCGGAAAATCAAGCACGTCTTGGACAGACGATAATTTGGAGCGTGCAAAAACGTATTACTATACGGTAGCGGCCGAAAGCGAGTGCGATGAAAGCGCGAAGTCAACGTACGCTTTCGCCACTACGGCGAATTGCGAGAATATACCGGCGGCGCCGACCAATATTACGGCGGAAGCGTTGTCCCAAACAGATGTGAGGGTTTCTTGGAATGCGGTCAGCGGGGCGACAAGATACAATATTTATGCAAAACACGATAATATCGACTATTATTTCGTTGTTTGGGTAACAGGCGCATCAACCTACACTATTTCTAACAGAAATCCATCAACGACATACTCGTTCAAAGTGAGTGCCGTAAATGATTGCGGTGAGAGCGAGATGTCAACAAATTATGCTACCGCAACTACGCAAAGTTGCGATTTACCGATATTGCCGAACCCGACAGGCGTTACCACAACTGCTTTATCCGCGAAGAGCGTTTCAATTACGTGGAATGCAGTAAGCGAGGCGGTTTCGTATGTAATATATCGTAGCACGGAAAGATATAGTACATACCAATCAATCGGTGGCAGATTAACGGAAACTTCATTTATTGACACGACTTTATCCTCTTCAACAACGTATTATTACGCTGTGAAAGCGATAAACTCTTGCGGTGCAACTGGCAATTTGGATAATGTCGTCTCCGTAACCACAAAATGCGAAACACCCATCCCCACCAACGTGGCGGTAACCGCGAAATCATCCAGCAGCCTCGAAATCACATGGAACGCCGTAAACGGGGCTGTCTCATATTCCGTCTATAGGGCGACGAGAGGCCCGAACAACCAATACACGCTTATCAACAAAATATCCGGTACAACCAATATGTATACGGACAACGGTTTGGAAAACCTAACGTCATATTACTATAAGATAACCGCTAAAACGGAAATCTGCGACGACAGCAGAATGTCAGATTACGCATCTGGAACTACGCAATGACGTTATGATTCCGCGTCCCGTAAAGGCAGTACGGCTTTACAGAAAAAGCATTACGACAATGAACTCTCCGCGCCCGGCTAATGGGCGCGGATTTCAAAGGACAGGCTGATATTATGGTAAAACCCGTCAGATTTGTAAGCGTCGCGGCGATTGCCGTCGCCGCCGCCGTCGCCTTGCCGATCGTTGCGTCGGCTGAGGCGGTTGATCCCCGAGAGGCCGAGGCGTCGGTTCGGCGTTTCGTCGAGTCCGGTCACGCGTCTCGCGCCGGGGCGGACGTCCGTCTGAGGCATAGCGTCGGGAAGCGCGGCCGTGCGGTCGGCGGGGCCGGGCTTGCTAAGCCGGCGGCCGGGGAGGGCGCGTTGTTTTACGTCTTCAACGTGGCCGCCGGCGGCGACAGCGGTTTCGTCATCGCGGCGGGAGACGACGTTTTGAGGCCGGTGCTGGGGTATTCGTACAACGGCGGCTTCGACGAAAACAACTTGCCGCCGAACTTCGCGTATTGGATCGATTATCTGCGGCGGCAGGCGGAGCACGCGCTGGAGCGTGGGGCGGAGCGGAGCGAGGTTGCGAAGCGGGAGTGGGAAGCATACGCCTCCGGCGGCGGTTCCTCCGCGTCTATGGCTAAATCTTCTGCGGTTGCGGCGGTTTCGCCGTTGATACAGACAACTTGGAATCAGCGCGCCCCGTACAACGATATGTGCCCTACGCCCAATTACCCCAACACGAGCGGCGTTAGGATGCCGACGGGTTGCGTGGCCACGGCTATGGCGCAGATAATGAAGTTTCATAGGTACTCGGGGCCGGGTTACGTATATAGCGCGGCCTACACGACCAGGTCGCTCAAATTGAATATGCCGGCGGAGATTCTTGGCGGTTACGAGTGGGGCGATATGCTTAAATCTTACGCTTCCGCGACCGCCGGCACGGCGGCGCAGAGGAACGCCGTGGCCGCGCTGATGTATCACGCCGGCTTAAGCGTACAGATGGATTACAAGGCGGACGGCAGCGGGGCGTATAGTATAGATGTTCCCAAAGCGTTGACGGAGTATTTCGGATATGACGAGAGCATCCAACGTAAAGATCGCGACGCCTACAACAACGCGGCGTGGGAAAATATGTTGAGAGAACAGTTGGACACGGGATTGCCGGTGTATTATTCGGGTGTAGATACCGCCACCGCCTCCGGCCACGCGTTTTTGTGCGACGGGTACGACGCGTCAGGAAAGTTTCACTTCAATTGGGGTTGGGGCGGGAGTTATGACGGTTATTTTGTAACCGCAGCGTTAGAACCGGGTATCGGCGGCACCGGGGCGGGCGCCGGAAAGTACAATGACAATCAATATGTCATCATAAACATCAAACCGAATAACGGCAGCCCGGCCTCTACTTGCGAACTGGCGCTGCGAAACAAGTTTACGGTTAGCAATAGCACCGTTACTCCGATAGAAACGTTTGCCGTTGAGTTTGGTGTTGTGAATACCGGGTGGCGGCCGCTTCCGAGCACCGTTTCGCTTGGAGCGGCGCTGATAGACAACAACTCCCGTATTGTTGAAATCGTCGGAAAAACCACTATGTTAGTTGACAGAAACAACAACATCTTAGCGTCTCAAAGCAGAATACCCTCGTGCAGAGTATCCGACAATGTGCCGTCGGGAACATACACGTTGAAGATGGTCTTCAGCATTGACGGCGGCGTTAGTTGGATACCGATAAATCTCTCCTACGCCAATGTCCCCAACAGCATTAACTTTACCGTAAACCACGTACCGCCTATCATAATCGCGCATCCGACCAATCAGGCCGTCTCGTCCGGCGGCGCTGCCAGTTTTTCCGTGACCGCGGCGGCAAACAGCGCCGGGACTCTTACCTATCAGTGGCAAGTGAACACAAGCGCAAGCGTGGCGCCGGTTCCCCGCAACATAACGGTCTCGATGTGGGACCAAACCGGCGACGGCTGGAACGGCGGATCGCTTAGGATAAGCGTGAACGGAAACGACCTCTCGACAAATCCGACGATAAGCATGGGAAACACGGGTACCTATACATTTAGGGTCAATCCGGGCGATGTTGTCGCGTTTTACTGGAACATAAGCAACTACAACAGCGAATGCGCGTTCGCGGCATTCTACACCGACGCGCCGCCGTCGCCCGCGTTTAATCCTGCAACGGCGGCGGCGAACGACACCGCCGCGCTTTTAGTCTATAGGCGGTACGGCGGGCTTATATCCTCCGAAGGCAAGCTGCTGGGTTCGTTTAAGGCGGTCCCCGCTATAGACATCGATTTTTTCAGCAATGTCTCGAACGGCGCGGGCGCAACCGCGGCGACATACACGACCCCCGCGACGACGACGGCAATGAACGGCTACCGCTACCGCTGCGTTGTTTCAAACAATTACGCCCTATCCGATACATCCGAATACGCGACCATGACGGTAAAACTCGCTGCCATGTCCCCCGACCGCGTAATTCCCGCACCGTCCGACAACAACGGTTACGCGGTATTAACCCCGCCGCCCGCTCTGACCGCCGAGTTTACGGCGGGCCCGAATCCGGCGTCGAAGCGGGGCGGCGCGGTCGGCTTCTTCCGTACGGGCGAGCGGATATCCGATTGCGAGCTGCGGGTGTATGACGCGTCCGGCGATTTTGTGGCCAAAATAAAAATCAGAGACAAAGAACCCGCCGCCGCGCCAGGGCGAAGCGTTCCGGCGAGGCGGCGGGCGGGTTCGTGGAATCTGAGGGACGCGAAAGGCCGCCCCGTGTCTTCCGGCACGTACGCCGTAAAGGGCGTCGCGTTCACGACGCGCGGGAAAAAAGAGACGGTCTCGATTCTCGTGGGCGTTAGGTGAGACCGCAGATTGCCCGTCTGTATCGCGATAAAAGGAACGACGCGGTTCGAAAAATCCTGCGTTCCGCGTCATAAAACATACCGAATACCCCCGAAACCGTGTCAAAAACGCGGTTTCGGCCCCCCTCGGCCCAAAAACGTCGAAAATCGAAATTTTTTCGGAAAAAGACTTGATAATCGGGCGAATCCGCACCTATACTTGTTATGTAGGGCTTATATATCGGCGCGGCGGTCTCATTTTCGGACGGCGGCGGAAACGGATATAATACAATATTAATATGCGTATAAACCTGCGCGAAAGGAGTTCGGTATGGGGGACGCGACCGAAAAGACGGCGGCCGGATTGGCCGGAAAGTATCTCACGTTCAAGCTGTCGGACGAAGAATACGGGCTTGAGATACACAAGGTGCGGGAAATTATCGGAATGATGGCTATTACGACTCTGCCTCGTACGCCGTCGTTCGTGCGCGGGGTGATCAACCTGCGCGGCAAGGTGATTCCGGTGATTAACCTGCGCAGAAAGTTTGATTTGGAAGAGGCGGCCGATACAGCCGAAACGTGTATTATCGTCGTTGACGTTCTCGCGGCGATAGGGAATATTCAAATAGGGATACTCGTAGACTCGGTCTCCGAAGTCCTTAACATTCACGGAGAGGATATCGAGAACGCGCCGACGTTCGGAAGCAGCGTCGATACGGCGTTCATCCTCGGAATGGCTAAAATGAAAGGGGCGGTGAAGATCCTTCTCAACATAGAGAAAGTGCTTTCGTCCGAAGAGTTGGACCATGTGGCCAACGCGGCGTAAAGCTGAAACGAACAAAGACGGCGGACATTCGGTCTGTAGCGGTTAACATGCGGTGCGTTGAACCAATCCCGCGAACTCGAACGGGTTCGCGGAAACCCGGTAAAATTTTTGGAAAGAGAGCTTTATCATGAAAAACCTAAAAGTATCCATGAAGCTGTTAGTCGGCTTCGGCGTTGTGGTCGCGGTAATTCTTGCCGTAAGCCTCGTAAGCGTCTTCAGTCTGAAAGGCGTGGACAGCAAGTACTCGGAGAGCATCGACCAGCAGGCCATGCCGTTGAATCCCGCGATTAACACATACGGGGCCATTCACGCCGTGCGCGCCGAGATAAGGGGAGCGATCCTCCATGACGGCAGCAAAGAACTTATCAAGGAAGATAAGAAATTGTTGGACAGGTGGTGCAAAGAGTTTGAGGACAGCGCCGCCGCGTTCGGCAAATTCGCCACGCGTCCCGACGTCAACGCTCTTTATACCGACGCCATGAAAAAGTACACGGAAGTTTTAAAGCCGGCCGCGTACAAAATAGTTGACGACGCCGCGAACGGAACGGATAGGGACGCGTTGATGAAGACGATGAACGACGTTATAAATCCTACGGCGGATGCGATAGCCGAAAACTTTGTGAAGGCCACCGACTTAAAGGCGGAGCAGTTGGTGAACGCCTCGACGGAATGCAGCAATCTCAGCGCGAACGTCGTCGCTCTCATGATCGCCCTGCTTTTCGCGGGCGCCGCCATAGCGGTGTTCTTCGGAATCTATATCTCGGCCTTAATCAGCAAACCTTTGGGCGCTACCGTCAAGATGATAAAAGAGATGGGGCACGGACATTTGGACACGCGGCTCAAGCTCGACCGTAAAGACGAGATCGGCGATTTGGCCAAGACCATGGACTCGTTCGCCGACGATATGCAAAATATCGTCATCGGCACCATGAAGAAGATTTCGGTTGGCGACTTAGGCACGAAGATCGAGCAGAAAGATCCCAAGGACGAGATCGCGGCCGCTCTCAAAGGCACGATAGACGCTCTGCACGCTCTTATCATAGACGACGGGGGCAAAGTTTTGACCGCCGCCGCCGGCAAAGATCTGTCGCAACGGCTTACCGGCGAATACAAGGGCGCGTACGCCGATATGAAAAACAACATCAACACCGTCGTGGAAGCCCTCGACTCGGCTTTGGGTCAAGTGTCGGAAGCGGTGTCGCAGGTGACAAGCGCGAGCGATCAGATTTCGAGCGGCGCGCAGAGCTTGGCCGAAGGCGCGAACCAGCAGGCGAGCTCCCTTGAAGAGGTGTCGTCGAGCCTTGAGGAGATGTCTTCCATGACGAAGCAGAACGCGGACAACTCCAACCAGGCGAAGATTTTGGCCACCGAAGCGCGCGCCGCCGCCGACGAGGGCGACGCATCCATGAAGCGCATGGCCGAGGCGATACGCGAAATCAAGGTCTCGTCCGACAATACCGCCAAGATCATCAAGACGATTGACGACATTGCGTTCCAGACCAATCTCTTAGCCCTCAACGCGGCGGTCGAGGCGGCCCGCGCCGGAGAAGCCGGCAAGGGATTCGCGGTTGTGGCCGCAGAAGTCCGCAACCTCGCCATGCGCAGCGCCGAAGCCGCCAAGAACACGGCGGAAATGATCGAGACCGCGGTGAAGAGAGCCGACGGCGGCGTCAAGATCACGGAGGATGTGGCCAAGTCGCTCGGTCAGATTGTAGACCGTACGCAGAAGGTGGGCGACCTTATAGCCGAGATCGCCGCCGCCTCCAACGAGCAGGCGCAGGGCATAGAGCAGGTGAACACCGCCGTGGCCTCCATGAACCAGGTCACGCAGCAGAACGCGGCCAACTCCGAAGAGTCGGCGAGCGCCTCCGAGGAGCTCTCCAGCCAGGCCGCCGAGCTTTCGAACATGGTGAACGAGTTCACGCTGAGCGGCGGCGTCAAGCAAAACGCCCGCCGCGAACTGCCCGCGCCGCCGAAATTGGCCGCCCTTCCCAACAAGAAGGCCAAAGCCAAAGTAGCCGGCGGCTGGGTCGCGACGAATTTCGTCAAACCCAAGAAAGCTGGAAAAGCCGTCAAAGCGGAAGAGATTATCCCGTTAGACGACGATGAGCTGAGCGGGTTTTGAAGTTGAGCAGTACGGCAGTCAAGCAGTGCAGCAGTATGGAAGTACAGTAGTCAAGCAGTACGGCAGTCAGGCAGTACAGCAGTATGGAAGTACAGTAGTGAGGCAGTGAAGAAGTAAGGTGGTTAGGCAGTACAGCAGTATGGAAGTACGGCAGTACGGCAGTGAAGCAGTACGGCAGTATGGCAGTGCAGTAAGTGTTTTTACCGGCGGTCTGCGGCGGGCTTGGATTTGCGGGCCCGTCGCTCTTTGTTTAAAAAATCAAGACGCGGGGAGACGCGGAACAATGCCGGAAAAGAGTTCGACGTGTTTCAAAAAAAACGGTGAACCACTCTCTACCTACTTTTCCAAATCCGAAGCGGACGACGGAGCGTCGTACGTCAACAGTCAATACGGCTTAGACCTTTCCCCGTACAACTGTTCGACATGCGGAAACTGGCACCTATCGCCCAAAGACCGCCAAACCCAAAACACGGTATGCGCGTATTGCATAGATTCCTACGGCCGCCATAAAGCCTTGTACGAAACATTCGAAGGAGCGTCTAAGAGAGCGGATATTATTAGAAAAGAGCGCGGAATAACACTAAACGTCTACGAGTGCCCGCATCAAGCGGGGTGGCATCTGACTAAGGGCGGGTTTTGACAAAAAACAATTTTTTCCTTGCATTCCTATGGACTATATACTATATTATTGTAGAGACGCGATTAATCGCGGGATCTATATATACAAAAATGTTCTATAAGGACGTGAACTATGTTAGAAACGCTGTTGCGGCCGTATTCGGAAAACGACAAAATTTCGCTGCTGATTCGTCATTCAAACAGATATGACATTCAACCCGGCACAGACGGAATGAAAGCCTTGCTTACAGAACAAGGTAAAATTAACGCTTCCCTGTTCGGGGAAAAACTGTCAAAGTATAAGATAAACAAAATCATAACGACATCTGTCGAACGCTGTATCGAAACCGCCGAGTGCATTGTAAAGGGTTACGGTAAAAACATTGAAATAATCCCGTCGGACGCGTTCGCTTTTTTGCATATAACCGATCGGAGGCTTGCAAGCGATTTTATTAATACTCACGGCTACGACGAGTGGTACAGAAATATCATGGCCGGCATACCGACGCCGGGAATATGCGGCGCCGATCAATACAAAGATTTGATGACGAACTTTCTTGTCGAAAATACGGATAGTCCCGGCACAACGATCTTTGTTTCCCACGACTTTCTGATAGCGTTCTATCATTACGCGCTCAATCGAACCGTTTATACGATGTTTTCGGATTGGGTAAGCTACCTCTCCGGTTTAGTTTTTAAAAACGGACAGGCGGAGAACGCGGTTCGATTTCAGAATAACTGACGCTTGATTTTTAGATGCCGAATCGATTCAGACCGTCGGCATAACGTTCACGTATGGAACTGTCGGTTTTTTACCAGGTACGGCACGTTTCGGGTTCCGCAACGTCTAACTTCTCCTCTTCCTCACGTATCGTTACAACGCAAAGGCCTTTTTCCAAAGCGAATTTTTTCACATCTTTGTCCACTATCGCCCCGACCACCGCTCCGACAAGTTTTTTGTCTTTAACACCGACCAAGTCTTCATGCCGGCGCAGTTTTTCCAATCGTTCCATGTGGTCTTTTACGTCACGTATCGCCAATTGGGATTTGGTTTCAACCGCCATAACCTCGTCGGCGCCGTACAAAAGCACGTCCACTTCCGTGAACGGTTTCTTTTCGCCGAGTTCGTCAATCGTCCTGTAGGTTCTGTCCGTCTGCATGCTGTCAAACGAATGCTTCCCGGTAGCGTTCATGGCGAGGCGTATTTTGGGGATAACGATAAATTCCATAAGTTCGCCGAGGTCTTGACCCACGTGACCGAGCTTTCGAGACAGCGAGTCTACTCTGGCGGCCATTTTTTCAACTGCGGCATCCATCTTTCTACCCTGCTCTACCAAGCTCCCGATCGCGGCATCCGTTTCTTCGCGTGATTTCGCTATTCTAGCATCCGTTTCTTCGCGAGACTTCGCGTTTTTGGCAGACAACTCTCGGATAGAAGCTTCTGTTTTTGCGTGATCTTTGGCGAGGTCGGCGACAATGGCGGTCAATTCGTCAACCGTAACCTTTCTCGGTTTCGGAGGGGTCTTTTTTGCCGCTGTTCTCTTCGCAATCTTTTTCGTTGATTTTTTTACAGCCATACCGCCTCCTATTTAGTTGCAATTCATCCCGCCGCCGAGGCGGTCGGGTTTTCTTGTGTGCTAATTATAATATAATAAAGGTGTTACGGCGTATGCAATATTTTTTTAATTATTTTAGACCGCCCCTAATTTAGAGTCCTTTCGGAGGCTAAAAAAATAAAAATTTTTTCTTGCATTCCTATGGAATATATGTTATATTATTAATACGGAAGCGTCGAATTTGGCGGATTTCAGCGTTTTTTGGGGTTTTGGGGGCGTTTTGACCGCCATGGGTCGTATACAATACAAGCGGGCGGATTATCGTCTTGGCGGCCATAACGACGGGTGAAACGCAAGATATGGCGGTCTTGATTTTATTTAGGTCGTCTAAAAAACCAGTGCGCTTTAGTGAAAATTCTTAAACTTTAGGGTGCGGACATTATGGAATCAGTGAAAAACAGCCTCAAACTCGCGAAACGCGCCGCCGAGCGACGTTCGGCGTGTGATTTGTTACCCCCCCCC
>Ga0268262_10001257_pt1 | contig 31785 bp, 23 predicted proteins | sample TergutNc150P3_FD_190354 | JGI IMG/M metagenome (GOLD analysis project Ga0268262, IMG submission 190354) | Nasutitermes corniger P3 segment gut microbial community from laboratory colony in Florida, USA - Nc150 P3 (SPAdes) (version 2) | ecosystem: Host-associated > Arthropoda: Insects >... | reverse complement strand
CTATTGAAAAACTGGCGGAAAAATATCCTATAGAACTCTGTTTTGCGATTAGCCAAATTAACGTTATAAAATACGATTCTTTAACGCCGCCTTGGGTTTTGAAAAATTATCCTCGTGTGGAAAATATCCTGCACTTTTTACGAAGCAGAAAATGCAAATCATGCGTGTATTGCGATGAGGCGTTAGATGAAACCAAAGCTTTGAAAAGATTTTTTCATTTTGACGAATTCAGAAATTACAATGGAGAGCCGCTTCAAAAAAATGCGGTAAGAGCCGCTGTGGAAAATAAATCCATACTCGCGATATTTCCGACAGGTGGCGGCAAATCAATTACATTTCAATTGCCCGCTCTTATTGCGGGTGTAAACGAAAAAGGTCTGACGGTGGTTATTTCACCGCTTCAATCCCTTATGAAAGATCAAACCGATAACCTTGAAAACCAATACCATATTACAGAAGCGGTAACAATAAACGGTTTGCTTGACCCGCTTGAAAGAGTCAAAGCCTTTGAACGGGTAGAGGACGGTTCGGCAAGCATTTTATACATATCGCCCGAATCGTTGCGTTCAAATTCAATTGAGATACTTTTGTTAAAAAAAAATGTTGTAAGATTTGTTATTGACGAGGCGCATTGTTTTTCTTCTTGGGGTCAGGATTTTCGGGTTGATTATTTGTATATCGGCGAATTTATCCTCAACTTGCAAGAGAAAAAAGATATGCGGCAAAAAATTCCAGTTTCGTGTTTTACGGCAACGGCAAAGCCAAAAGTAATAGCAGATATAAAAAAATATTTTAATGAAAAACTATCGCTTGATCTTGAAGTATTTAGGGCAAATGCGGCACGCGCAAATTTAAGTTATCATATCTTCGATGAGAAAGACGATGATGAAAAATATTTAAAACTGCGCCAACTAATTATCGGCAATAATTGTCCGACTATTGTCTATGTTTCGCGTACAAAAAAGACCGAATGGCTGGCAGAAAAACTTACAGAAGACGGATATCTAGCAAGACCATATCACGGACAAATGGAAAAGCAAATTCGCACGACTAATCAGGACGCTTTTATGCGTGGAGAGGTAAAAATCATCGTTGCGACAACGGCGTTTGGTATGGGAGTAGATAAAAAAGACGTTGGAATGGTAATACATTACGATATTTCCGATTCGCTTGAAAATTATGTGCAGGAAGCGGGACGTGCAGGACGCGATGAAAAAATCAGAGCCGATTGTTATGTGCTATACAACGATGAGGATTTAAACAAGCATTTCAATATGTTGAACCAAACCAGATTATCGCAGAAAGAAATTCAACAGATTTGGAAAACGTTAAAAGAATTAACCAAATCAAGAGAATCCATATCGCAATCAGCGCTTGAAATAGCGAGAAAATCCGGCTGGGATGACTCGGTACCTGATATGGAAACGCGAGTAAAAACCGCAATAAGCGCATTGGAGCAGGCTAAGTTTGTTAAACGTGGGCAGAATATGTCGAGAATTTTCGCCGACAGCATTTTAGTCAAAAATATGGAAGAAGCGCGGACAAAGATTGATAAATCAGCGCGTTTTGACGATGCTTCCCGTGTGCAGGCTATTCGCATTATAGGCAGCCTTATTTCAGCTAGAAGCAAAGCACGCGGCCAAGACAAAGAGGGAGAAGAACGTATTGATTACATATCAGATAGGCTCGGCATAGTCAAAGAAGATGTTGTAAGAGTCATCGGACTTTTGCGTGAGGAGAAAATTCTCGCTGATGCGAAAGACCTTTTCGCATTTATAAAAAAACGCGAAAAAGTCAATCGCTCAAAAAATATTCTTTCTACGTATGCGGATATCGAGAAATTTTTATTATCGTATCTAGACGAAACAGAAAAAACTTACAACATCAAAGAAATTAACGAAGAACTTTCAGCAGAATATCCTGATACATCAATAAATCAACTCGGTACTATATTAAATTATTATTCTATTAAACGTTTGCTTAAAAGAACGCAGGAGTACAATAAAAATCATGTAACGCTTAGGCCGTATTTTGAGATAGAGGAAATAAAGAATAAAAGTAGCAAACGCTGTAGAATAGCGGGAGCCATTATTGATTATTTATATTCAAAAGTTTCAGACGAACAGGATTCACATGACACAGATGATATCAAAGTTGAATTTTCAATACTTGAATTGAAAAATGGAATCGCTCCCGATTTATTTGATGAAGAACCGAAAAGCGATGAAATTGAAGACGCTTTATATTATTTGCTTAAAATTGATGCTATGAAAATAGATGGCGGTTTTTTGGTGATTTATAACGCAATGCGGATTGAACGATTGGAGAGAGATAATAGCGCGCGATACAAAAAAGAACATTACGCGCAGCTTGAAGACTATTATCAAAATAAACGGCAACAAATCCATATAGTAGGCGAATACGCAAACCGTATGATTAATAACTATAATGAGGCACTTGGTTTTGTTGATGATTACTTTGGACTTGACTACGAAGATTTTTTGAATAAATATTTTAAAGGCAAAATAAATCAAATTAATAGAAATATCACATCGAAAAAATATGAACAATTATTCGGTGAATTGTCACCAATGCAAAGAAATATTATCGAAGATCATGATTCAAAATATATCGTTGTTGCGGCTGGACCCGGTAGCGGCAAAACAAAATTGCTTACCCACAAACTAGCGTCTCTTTATATGATGGAAGACGTGAAGCACGAACAGATGTTAATGCTTACATTTTCGCGGGCGGCGGCTACGGAATTTAAAAAACGTTTGATGACGCTAATTGGCAATGCCGCCAATTTTATTCAAATTATGACTTTTCATTCTTATTGTTTTGATCTTCTCGGAAAAGTCGGTAGTATAGAAAAGTTGGATAATATTATCGAACATACGCTTGAGAAAATAAATGCGCTGGAAGTTGATCGGACTAAACTTACAAAAACAGTATTGGTTATAGACGAGGCGCAAGATATGAGCGAAACGGAATATTTACTAGTTAAAGCCTTGATTAATGAGAATGACAATTTGCGCGTAATCGCCGTTGGAGACGATGATCAAAATATATATGAATTTCGGGGATCACGTTCCGCGCATTTTGAATCGTTCTTAAATGAGTCTGAAGCAAAAAAATATGAATTGGTTGACAATTACCGCAGTAATGCCAACATTGTGGAATTCGCCAATCAATTTGCGCAAAGTATTACACATAGATTTAAGTCTATCCCAATTACACCAATAAAGAAAGAAAACGGTAATATATCTATTTGTAAATTACATTCTGATAATATCGCAACTCCTGTTGTAAACAAGGTGCAAAGTATTAAGCCGTCGGGTTCAACGTGTATTATCGTAAAAACTAATGAAGAAGCGTTAAATATTGTTGGTTTGTTAAACAAAAATGGAATTATCGCCCGAAAAATACAAACTAACAATGACTTCAATTTATTTGATCTCGTAGAAGTCAGAAGTTTTATTGATGAGATAAATAAAAATAAAGAAAGTTATGCAATAGCTGACGAGATTTGGCAACAAGCTAAAAACACTCTCAGTAAGAGATACAAGCGCAGTGCTAACTTGCCCAATGTGTTGAAACTCATCAAGGACTTTGAGGAAACAAATAACAAAACAAAATACAAGAGCGATTTTGAGCAATTTGTACGTGAATCTAAACTTGACGATTTTATTTCGGCTTCGGATAGCGCTGTTCTTGTTTCAACAATTCACCAAACCAAAGGCAGAGAATTTGATAATGTCTTTTTGGCGCTCAGCCGCTCCCCTGAATTTGATAACGCAAAGAAAAGAGGGATTTATGTAGCCATCACGAGGGCAAAACAAAACTTGCACATTTTATATAATGGCGATTATTTTGATAATATCAACGTTCAAAATATAAAGAGAACAACTGACAACAACACTTACAATGCGCCAGAAGAAATAACTTTGCAACTTTCTCATAAAGATGTTCATTTGGATTTCTTTGCTGATAAAAAAAGAGAAATAGATTCTCTTTTTAGCGGCGAAGAACTGTCAATTCAAGAAACAGGTTGTTTTTTAAGAAAAAACCAAATTCTAAGATTTTCATCTAAATTCAGAGATCAGATAAATGAATTAAAAGGGCAAGGTTATTCTCCGGTAAGAGCGGTTGTCAGGCACATTGTTTTTTGGCTGGGTAAAGATAAAGATGAAGAAATAAAAATCATTTTACCGAATGTCGAATTGTTAAAAAAATTTATATAAAATTTGGATATTTGTGGGTAAAGTATGTATATTATAGAGTATATGGTTATATTGCGTTATTGTGGGGTTAAAATGGAGTATATTTAACCGTGGAAAATATCAAAAATTCGGAGGTTTTATAAAAAATGAAGATTGAATCCATACGTCTCAAAAATTTCAAAGCGTTTCAGGACGTTGAAATGTCCGATATACCGAAACTTTGTGTTTTGGTCGGGGCTAACGGTACAGGAAAGAGTTCTTTTTTCAGCGTATTTGGATTTCTGAGAGACGCGCTGAACGGTAATGTGAATACGGCGTTGGCAAAACTTGGCTGGGTGCGTGGATTTGATGAGGTTGTTAGCCGTAATTCATCTGGTTCTATTGAGATAGAGTTGAAATTCCGTAAAGGATCTGAGAAAGATTCTCCGTTGATAACATATCTTTTACAGATAGGGAAGAGGAACGGGCATGCTTGTGTTGAGCGTGAAACACTGGAATATCGGTTGGGAGGTGGGGTAAAGTTGTGGTTTCTTTTGGATTTTGAAGACGGAGTAGGTACTGCCGTAGTTAATGAAATCGATGTGATAGAGACTGGATGTGAAATAGAAAGAGAACCACAAAATTTAAAATCAGACGATATTCTTGCCCTTAAAGGATTGGCGCAATTTGAGCGTTTCCCAACTGCAAGGGATTTAGGCAACTTTATTGAAAATTGGCACATATCGGATTTTCATGTTAGTCACACCCATAATGGTCAGGATACCTTATCTGCCGAGCATCTTTCACGGGATGGCGAAAATTTAGGCTCTGTCGTGCAATATCTTTTTCAAAATCACAGAGAAACATTCGATAAGATATTGTCCATTATGACAAGACGTATTCCGGGCGTGGTTGATGTCAAAGCAGAGACCGATAGTGATGGAAAAGTGCTACTGCGTTTTAAAGATGGGGCGTTTAACGATACGTTTCTTGCTCGATTTGTTTCGGATGGCACAATAAAGATGTTGGCGTATTTGGTTTTACTTTACGATCCTGATCCATTTCCACTATTGTGTGTGGAAGAACCTGAAAACCAACTCTATTTGTCAATACTCTCAGTATTAGTTGAGGAGTTTCGCAATTATGCCAGACGTGGTGGACAGGTCTTCGTTTCCACGCACAGTCCTGATTTTTTAAATGCCGTAGAACTTGATGAAGTTTTTTGGCTGGAGAAAAAAGACGGGTACACGAAAATTAAACGAGCGAAAGAGGATAAACAAATAGAGGCGTACATGAATGACGGCGATAAAATGGGGTATCTATGGAAGCAAGGTTTCTTTGGAGTAGCATAATTAATCCATTAGTTAAGTTGAAAGAATTAGAGGTTGTTCCTACCCCCTGAACAACCTGACAAACTCCCCCTGACCTATATCCGTTGCTCCCAAAGCCGTCTTGTAGTCTAGAGGCATTCCCATGTCGAAGAAAGAGAAGCCGTTCTCTTGCAGGTACCGGGTGGTTTTAATTAGCTGCACCGTGCCGGCGCTTGTTTCTTCGTAGAATCCGGAGTAGCTTGTGTAGACTTTGCCGCAGACCACGCCGAATTCGCCGGCGGCGAGTTTTCCGTCGCGGTAGAGGGCGAATGAGGCGGGGTAGGCGTAGGGGACAGGTGTTAGGTTTTCGGGGATCGAGCGGTCGGCGGCGGCGTTTCTGCGTATTATTTTGATGCACTCTACCAGCGGCGGGGTGAGCCAGTCGGGGCCGTGTTTTCCGACGCAGCGGTCGATTATGCGGTCGAAGTCGGCGTCGGCCTTCAATTCGTAGCGGTTCAGGAACCGGCGGGCGGATCTTTTTATGTGCAGGTTTTCGTAGAATAGCACGGATCTGGTATAGTGCAGCTTGGGCAGCAGGATGTAGAACGGTTCCTCTTCCGACAGGTTCGCGGACATCACCAAGAACCCGGCTTCCATCAATTTGGCTATGAAACCGGGTTCAAAGGCCGCCGCCAGGCAGAACTCTTCGCTGTAGTCGGTTTCCAGCATGGCGTCCACGACTTCGCGGCAGTCGTCGGCGGGGGTGATGAATATGTGGCCGGATGCGGTGTATTTTATTGCGGTATCTGTCCGGTTCATGCCTATAATATATGTTACGCGCACTAGCGTATGGTCGATTTTGACGGTTTTTCGTCATAATCCGGGCGGGGTCAAAAAAAAATAAAAAAAATATTGACAGACCGCGCGCCGGTAACGTATATTAATAATAGTTGAGCAACCGTTCAACCGTTAGTCGGTAGGTTAGGCCGAGTGACGTAACCGGTAACCGTCAGAAAAGATCGTTCCTATGCCTGCCAAAAAAGGCGCGCCCGTCTGCGATTGCGACGTGATTCACAGCAAATTGGTCGAGCAGGTGCGCAAAACCATGCCGAGGGAGGAGGATTTTTACGACCTCGCCGACCTGTACAAGATGTTCTCGGACACTACGAGGGTCCGCATACTCTGGGCGCTGTCCACAGCCAAGATGTGCGTCTGCGACATAGCCGTCCTGTTGAATATGACCAAGTCGGCCATATCCCATCAACTCAGGGCGCTGCGCTTGGCCAATCTGGTCAAATATGATAAAAAGGGGAAGTCAGTCTATTATTCTTTAGCGGATAGCCATGTTAAAGATATATTTGAGAAAGGATTTGAACATATCAGGGAATAGTGGATGTTTTATTATTTAATAGTTGAATGATTGAACAATCATTATATATGAAGATAAGTGAAAATAAACCGAAAGGGGTAAAAGATATGTGCGCAGAAAACGCTTGTTGCTGCAATGTCGGTAGTAACGCCGGCCGTAATGTCGATAGTGATGACAATTGCCATGACGGTTGCCACGACGATCACGACAATCACGGCGGCGAAGCCAAAAGCGAGATCATAAAGCTCTCCGTAGGCGCCGCCCTGCTTGCCGTCGCCATGGTCGTCAGCCGTTTCTACGCCGCGTCTCTTACAGATAAGGCCCCGTTAGCCCTATTCATAATCGCGTATATAGTTTTAGGCGGCGGCGTCGTCTTTCGGGCGTTCGCGAATATCGTTCGCGGCGAGATATTTGACGAAAACTTCTTGATGAGCGTCGCGACCGTCGGCGCGTTCGCCATCGGCGAATACTCCGAGGCGGTCGGCGTTATGCTCTTCTACGGAGTGGGGGAGCTTTTCCAATCGATGGCCGTAAGAAGGTCGAAGGCATCCATCTCGCGCCTCATGGACATCCGGCCCGATTACGCCAATATCAAGAGGGGCGGCGATATCGTGAAGGTCGCGGCGGGTGACGTTGGTGTCGGCGACATAGTAATCGTAAAGCCGGGGGAGAAGATACCGCTGGACGGTACGGTCATTGAAGGCGCCTCAATGCTCGACGCGTCGGCGCTGACCGGGGAATCGTTGCCTAAAAGCGTCGGGGTGAACGACGCGGTACTCTCCGGCTGTATCAATCTAAACGGATTGCTTACTATTGCCGTCACGAAAATTTACGGCGAGTCGACCGCGTCAAAGATCATCGCGCTCGTGGAAAGCGCGTCGAGCAAAAAGGCGAAAACGGAGAATTTCATTACCGCGTTCGCTCGGTACTACACGCCGTCCGTCGTGGCCGCCGCGCTGCTGATCGCCGTCTTGCCGCCGTTGTTTTTTAACGGCGTATGGATGGACTGGATAAATCGCGGGCTGATATTTCTCGTCGTCTCCTGCCCGTGCGCGCTGGTTCTGTCCATACCGCTGAGCTTTTTCGCCGGTATAGGCAAGGCGGCGAAGCGGGGTATTTTGGTGAAGGGCGGCGGTTGTATAGAATCATTGAGCCGTCTTGACACCGTCGTGTTTGACAAGACGGGAACTTTGACCAAGGGCGTATTCAAAGTGGCCGAGATCAGTCCCGCGAGCGGATTTTCGCGTGACGACTTGCTGTCGGCGGCGGCGAGCGCCGAGTCGCTCTCCAATCACCCGATCGCGCTTTCAATCGTGCGGGAGTACGGTAAAGAGGTGGATAAGAACGGGCTGTCGGATTATAACGAACAGCCTGGGTTCGGCGTCAGTGTAAAGGCGAACGGAAAAACCGTTCTTGCCGGAAATGCGAAATTGATGACAAAGATGGGAATCGCCGTCAAGTCGGAGTTGTCGGCTGTAGGAACTGTCGTTTACGTGGCGATAGACGGCGTGTTCGCCGGCGCGATCGCGATTTCCGACGAGATCAAGCGCGACGGCAAATCCGCCGTATCAGCGCTCAAATCGCGCGGGGTGCGGAAAACTGTGATGTTGACCGGTGACGATCCTAGAATCGCGTCGGCGGTGGCCGCGGAAGTCGGTGTAGACGAGGTTTACGCCGGTCTGCTCCCGCACGAGAAATCCGAAAGGGTTGAATCGCTGATAACGCAAAAACGTGTTGATGGCAGGTTGGCGTTTGTGGGCGACGGGATCAACGACGCTCCGGCGATAGCGATTGCGGACATCGGCATCGCAATGGGTGCGTTGGGATCGGACGCGGCTATCGAAGCCGCTGACGCGGTGTTGATGACAGACGAACCGTCTAAACTAGTCGAGGCGATAGATATAGCCCGTTTCACAAAGAAAATCGTGTGGCAGAATATCGCGTTTGTCCTAACGATTAAAGCAATTTTTCTAGCGTTAGGCGCGATCGGTGTGGCAACTATGTGGGAGGCGGTCTTCGCCGACGTTGGGGCGGCGTTGCTCGCTGTGCTTAACGCTGTTAGGATAATATCTTTAAAATCTTTTAAATCTTTTTAAGACGAAGCCTTCGGCTTCATAGATAAATGCGGGGCTGAACCCCGCATTTTCAGTCAAAGTAAAAAAATTTTGACTTATTATTTTCCCCATCTAGATATTCCAACCGTTACCCCGACATACGCCCCCGCCCACACGCGCGCCTTGACATTGACATCGTGGTTTTCGCCGAGTTCTCCATTGCCCGGAGGGGGGACAGTTCCGGGCTTATTTGGATCTTCGGTGACTGTTGTTCCGGGGTTGCGGATATTGAAATTGCCGTATTCGTCGGGGAACAAGCAGTTCAGATACGCGCCGCCGGAGAGCGTAACGTACCGTATCGGGGAGTAATTCGCTCCCAGACGCAATTTTAATAGGTGGTTGGTGTTGGTGCGCGGGTACTCGTCATCAGGGGGGTTGCAAATATCTTCTTTAGAAGAACGGCTGAAGCCGAACATCCCGTCGCCGTCGAGAAACGCGTCTGGGTTATTGAAGAATGTCATCTGCAAGAAATCCAAGTTCACGTAGAACGGGGAGGTCATCCCAAAGCGAGTGCCGAGGCCCACCCCTTGCGCTTTTGGCCAGCTGTCTAACGAGCCTATTGGTTGGGCGTATTCAATCAGCGTGTACAGCCACGGCGTGCCTGTGTGTATCGAAATGCCCATTAGATTGTCGGTGTCCACGTAGTACGATAACTCGAAGATACCGTTGCCGATGATGTTTATCAGACCGATAGGCGTTTTCTCGCTGTGCGCCGCGATGTTTATCAAACCGATCTGGCGCGACGTCTTTTTGGCGATGTTGAGCGTCCCGGCCTGAAAATTTGAGTTGCCGGCGATGTTTGCCACGCCCGCCTGAACTTTCGCGTTGTCGGCGATGTTTGTCACTCCGGCTTGGACGTATCCCACGCGTTCGGCGATATTTAATACGCCTGGTTGGACGTATCCTACATCTTTGGCGATATTTAATACACCGGGTTGGACGTATCCTACGTGTTCCGCGATATTTAAGACGCCGGCTTGGAGATAACCCGCGTCTCCTTTAGCGATATTATAGACGCCGGCTTGAAGATATCCCGCGTCTTTGGCGATATTGGCAACGCCGGCTTGTATGGCGTTGCCGCTGTCCATCATGTTGATTGTCGATATCTGCGTCCCGTTAAGACGCTTCGCGGCGATGTTGAGAGTGAAGCTGATTTGCGCGCCGTTCATATCCTTAGCGGCGATATTGGTAATGCCGGATATTTGCGTCCCGCAGAACTCCGCGCCCGCGGTATTTGCAAGGATCGCGAGCTGAGTCCCGCTCTCCGGTTTCGCGCTGACGCTCGTGAAGAAGTTGAAGTTCATACGGTACGGATCGCGGCAAGCGGAGTCTAGCAACGGGTTTGTCAATACTTTTGTTGACGGATTTCGGGCTGATGAATCCGTCGCTGTTGATGTTGTTGATACTGCCGGTTCGGTTGATTCTGTTGATTCGGCGGCTACATCAATACTGTCGATACCGTCAACATTATCAATAATATCAACGCTGTCAATTCCATCGTTATCCCCTCGCGCAACGCCGGCCTTCCTCTCCATCGCCTTCATATCGTTCATAGTAAGCGCCGTCTTAGTTCCCGCCGCAATCTCCACTGCGCCAGCCACCCACATCCGCGACGGCGCTTCCATCTGTATTGAATATTTCCCTGGCGGCATTCCCAGCTCAATCGTCCGTCCGCGAAACTTTCGCAGTTCCGCGAATAGGTTGCCGCTCTCGTCCCTGATGAACAGCCTTCCCTCAAGGTTTATATCAAACGAGAGCGTTGCGCTTGTCTCCCGCAGGTCGGTCATCACAATGTCGCCCGTCCCCGCTAAATTCATGTCGCGGCTGGGGTGCTGCGTTCCGGCTCGCGTGTTCTGCGTGTTCTGCAGCGTCTCGTTGAACGCGTACTGATACGCTTCGTTGATTGTCACCTTCCCGTCGCCCGTCATATCCGCCGCGCCGCGCATACCGCTTATAAGCGCGTGGGTGAAGTAGCTGCCTCTTATGCGGTCGCTCTCTTGGCTCGCCTCGTTCTCGTTGCTCGACGTGAGGAAGGCGTAGCCCTTCATATTGGAACTCGCGTCGGAGAGAAACGCGGGCCGCGCCAAGCCGCCCTTTGCGCGCGTTATCGCGCCTGACCCGCACGCGTCGAGCACCGCTACCCTCACGTCCGCGTTAAGGCCGCTCACCGCGTTTCTGAATTCCAACCAGCTGAGCGTCTCCGGCCCTAGTTTCAGCCCGCTCTCGTCAGCGTGGCCGCTGTAGTAGACAAAGACCTCGCTGCGTATGTTTGATTGCGCCGCCTTGTCTCTCGCTATGAGCTTGCCCAAGTCGGCGATTCCGCTCAGAAGTTCGCGTCCGCTCGGATTGGAGAGGACTACGGCGTTGCCGCGCTCCACGCCGCCCATATCGGTCAGCACGGCGGCGAAGGCCGTCGCGTCGCTCTCGGCGTAGCGCAGAAGAACGCGCTTGCCGCCGCCGTTGTTCGCGCCGGCGGATAACAAATAGCGGCGGACGGGGATCGTCGTTGCCGCAGCCGCCGCCGTTAATACCGTCAATACCGTCAATGCCGTTGTCATGATACGTGACAGATTCATATATTGGACCTCCGTTTAATATTTTTAATCATATAATCATTATAATCCTAAGAATCCTAATTCAGACATTTTTATTTCCTCAATGTAAACGCCGTAATCAATTGATCTTTCGGCAAATATTTTTTGTCAAGCAAAGACCGCTTCACGCTTTCTATATCAAAATTATCCTTGGCCGTGACTAAATAGAAAGTCTCAAAGAGCGGCGCGTCGTCTAATTGATACGAAGTGCTTAACGCGACCGGGCGGCCCGGGGTCAGCGGGGCGGCCTTTCCGGAATCTCCGGATAGATGCACGGTTAGCACGCCGCTTCCGTCTACACTGATTAGCGTACCGTAGCAAGACTCCGGCACTATGTAGCGCAGCTGGACGATGTCTCCGCTGCGCGCTAAGGCGTCGGGCGGCAGCCTCTCCGCATCGCTGCCCTTTTTGCGCCATACCTCGATGCTCTGCGCAGCCCCTGTTCCCTTGACGCGGTCTTCGGAAGCGCCCTCCTGATATCGCGCTATGTCGGTATCGACTTGCGCGGCGGGGAGGATCAGCCTGATCGGGATGATTAGCAAGGCTAACGCGCAAACTATCGCCGGAACGGCCCACAATGGAACGCTCGCCTTTTTGACGCTTGCCGGCTGATAATTACGGACGGCCGAGCGCCATTTGGGTACGCCGTCTCTGTCGACGCTTGACGCCTTTTCGATCTTACCCCCCGCCGCCTCCGGCTGATACCGCCTCAAAATAGCGTCGTTCTCCGTCCGCAGGGCCTCTAACCTCTCCCAAACGTCGCCGCGCATACCCTCAAGGGTATGGATATCCTCAAGCTCTTTGGCCGGCAGCTCGCCCAGCAGGTAACGCTCCAGCTTCCAATCCGGAACAATGTTTTTTTCCATAAAAAGAACCCTCCTTATCCTTTCGCCGTATTGATTTACGCCGATTCATTCATCTCCGCAAGCGTCTCCCGCAACGCTCGCAACCGTTTACGCACTCCGCTGACCGACATCCCCGCCTCCCGCGCCGTCTCCTCGAGCGTCATGCCGTCCACATAATGCAGCACGGCGATCACGCGGCTGGACTCCGGGTGGCTCCCGAACAGCCTCCGCAACAGGCTGCGGCCGCCGGCGCGTTCTTCCAAATCGTCCGAACACGCGATCGTAGAGAGCAGCGCGTCCCCGTTCGTCACCTCGCCCCTGGCGGTACGCTCCCGTATAGCGTTTAGGCAGTGGTTCGTCGCCATCCTCCATAAAAGGCTCGACGGGTACTCCGCCCGCAGCGTGTGCCGCTTCTCAAAGACCTTAACAAACACCGCCTGCGCAGCGTCAGCCGCCGCGTCGGCGTCGCCGAGCATCTGGCGGCAGCGCCTAAGCACCATGGGCCCGTACTTCCTGAACAGCGCCTCGGCGTCCGCCGCTCGGAAACCGTTCTCCGCAGTCGTGTCGTCCTTGTCCATATCTATAAAACACCGCTATCGGGGAAAAGTGTTACCGGAAAATAAAAAAAATGAGGGTTGTCCCGACAATTGTTAATCAAGAATAACCGCTAAAGTATCAAAACAAGCGTCCCGGCCGTAATAAGCAGGCCTCCGATGACAGTCTTCGCCGTTACCGCCTCTTTCAATATTATAAACGCCATAACCATCCCGATGACCAGACTGAACTTATCAATCGGTATCACTTTAGACGCCTCCCCGATCTGCAGGGCGCGGAAGTAGCACAGCCACGACAGTCCGGTCGCGATCCCGGACAGGATCAAAAAGAGCAGGCTTTTATGCCCGATGTTTGCGATATCGCCGTGCTTTCCGGCGGCGAAGACTATCGCCCAGGCCATAATCAGGATGACGACGGTCCTGATGGCGGTCGCCAGGTTTGAATTTACGTTTTGGATGCCGATTTTCGCCAGAATCGAGGTCAGGGCGGCGAAAAAGGCGGATAGGAACGCGAATAGGATCCAATTATGGGAGTTGTACATAAAGGTCGATATCCATATCTTTTAAAATCAAAATCTTTAAAATCTTTTTTAGACGAAAGGCGCTACGCGCCTTTCATAGGATATGCGGGGCTAAACCCCGCATATGAAGTCAACGTCAAAAGAAAAAAGCCTTTGACTTTGTGATTTTGATTTTGATTTTGATTTTATATATGCGGGGTTTAGCCCCGCATATCCTATGAAGCCGAAGGCTTCGTCTTAAAAAGAATTTGACTTTAATTTTTTAAGCCCCGCATTTATATAAGTATTTTTATCTTGCCGGTTTTACGAACCGGCTCAGGACGTTTTTTTTCTTTCCGCATTGCCTTACGCCGCATTTTTTCTTCCTGCTTTATCTCATAAACTTCAGCGAGGGCTTCTTTAAGTTCAGCCAAAGAAAGACCTTGGGTTGAACTATCAGGGTAATCGTTCAAGAATCCCACAAAAAACTTTCCATCCCGCCAATAGGTATATTGCAGTTCCAACACCTCGGTTTCAACTGCCGGTTCTAGCAAAATTTTTTTCATAGATAACCTCCTTACGGCTTATTTAATAGGTGTATATAAGATAGTTTATGGGGACTTATAATGTCAATACTTTAATAAAATTTTTTTCTAAAAAAATCTTGCAATTATCTAAGTGATAATGTATATTAAATAAGCGGTTGGGCGGTACGACACTCTCGGTAGCGTGGGGTGGATAATGGACTATAACGGCTCCGGCGGCAGGGCCAATCTGGCTATCGCGAACCGCGTCTCGGTCGTCTCCATCGTCGTCAACGCGGCGCTCTCGGCGTTTAAGCTCGCGGTCGGGATTCTGGCCCACTCGGCGGCTATGGTCTCCGACGCGGTGCACTCCCTCTCCGACGTTCTCAGCACGTTCATCGTTATTATCGGCGTGAACCTCGCCGAGCAGAAGTCAGATAAGGGGCACCCCTACGGTCACGAGCGCTTTGAGTGCGTGGCCTCTATAATCCTCGCCCTGATGCTCGGGCTGACCGGCGCCGGGATCGGCTACAGCGGGGTTAAGAGCATCATGGACGGCGACTACGAAAATAAGATACCGGGCGTCGCGGCGCTCGTCGCGGCTGTCGTCTCCGTCGCGGTCAAGGAGTGGATGTACCGCTACACGCGGTCGGCGGCGAAGAAGATCAACTCCGGCGCGCTTATGGCCGACGCTTGGCACCACCGCTCGGACGCCCTCTCCTCGGTTGGCGCGTTCTTCGGGATATTCGGCGCCATACTCGGATATCCGTCGCTCGACGCGGTAGCCAGCCTTGTCATCTGCCTGTTCATAGCCAAAGCCGCCTACGATGTGTTTATGGATGCGATCAACAAGATGGTCGACAAGTCCTGCGACGAGGAGACCGTTAACGCGTTGCGCAAGCTTGTTATGGCGCAAAACGGCGTTATCGCCGTGGACGACATAAGGACTCGCATATTCGGATCTAAGATGTACGTGGACATAGAGATCGCGGCGAATAAGGATTTGGTTTTGACGCAGGCTCACAAGATAGCGGAGGGGGTGCACGAAGCGGTTGAGAAAAATTTCCCCACTGTAAAACACTGCATGGTGCACGTAAATCCCGGTGTGGCGGTACAGCCGAAGGGCGGAGCGATTGAGTTTGAGATTTGACCGCCGGGGGTTTAATTTTTTTTGTTTTTTTATTGACACCCGGAATCACCGTATACTATATTTATATAGATATAGGATGGCGGAGCACGACGTCGGGGGGGACATCGTTTCCGGCTTCAGTTCGCCCGCCAATGCAGGGTATTAAACAATCAAACAAAGGGGTGTGCGGTTATGGTAAGATTTATTCGTAAAACGGTTGCCGTATTGGCGGTTGCCGGGGCGGCGTTTGTTTTTCAGGGGTGCGGCGGGGAGGATAACCCTGCGGTGAATAATCCCGACGACGGCGGCGACGGCGGTAAGCCCGTTGTTGTCGCCCCGCCGGCCAATGTGTCCGCGGACTCGCTTATTAACCTCGGTAATTTGGCGTTGCAGAAAGAGAAGTTTGACCAAGCGGTCGCGTATTATGAGGCGGCGTATCAGAAAGACCCCGGAAACATCGGCGCGGTCGTTACCTCGTCGATGGCGAAAATCGCGTCTATCAGCGTGGATCCGAAGGTCGCGGATCTGTTCAAGAACCATTTCGGGTTCAAAAAGTATCCGAGCACCTTCGGCGCCTTGACCAATCCGGAATCGTGGATGGAGAAGTATAAGAACGTGGAATATGAGTACTACGACGAAAATTTACGCAAGTATGTTGAATGGATAAGTCAGAGTGATGTTGATCGTTGGGCCCGTGAAGAAGGGGCTAGCAAACCTGGTTATTATTATTGGCATTGCGCCCCTGGCGACGATTGCGGTTATAAACTCGTTTCCACCAACCCGCGTACGGAGGACACATGGTTGCCCGGTTTATTAACCCCGGACTGGATTTATAAGGGCAATAAAAACTCGGTGTACAGCCAATCGCTGGTCGGCGTAAATGCTTCTCCGGAGACTTTCGCCATTCTGCTTTTCGCGAATTTGGTTAACCAGAACACCACCGGTCTCAATAGTTTGTTGGACGACGTGATTTCCGCCGTTTTCGGCGACAACGGCCCGCTCGCCGAGGCGACCCGCAGGATCGCTACGCTAAAGGGCAAGCCCGGCATAATGATTGACCAAGACATTATCGACCGGCTGAATTTGGATTTGGAATTGGCCACGGACGGGGGAGAGATCGGTTGGGCGGAGCTCAATGTGTACGTACAGCTCATTACCGGCGTAAAGGCGTCGCTTGAGTGGGTCGCCGCCTACGATTGGAGTACGAATCTGAAGGCTCTTAAAGATGAGTGGCTAACTAGCGATGAGTATGCTTACAACCGCTTCAAGGCGCTTGATTTAGACGCTTTGCCGTTTAAGAGCAAATGTTTGGAAGCGAGGCCGGGCAAAATGGCCGCCGCCAAGAAGGACTTTATTGCGATGATCGACGGACTTGACGAGTCTTTCAAGTTGATGCTGGTCAACGATTTGTATCCGTCGAGTGTGCAGGCCGCCTTGCCCGTTGTTCGCGACGCGCTTGGAAAATTTAAGAGCGCGATTCAAAACGGCGGCGTGTTTTGGATTCTGGATCCGAACAGCGTGACGTCCCCTAGCGGTCTAAAATGGCCGAGCGCCGACGGGCCGAATGTCATCGCCGGGTATGATATGGGCAACTTCTTCAAAGAGGGGTACTTCTCTCTGCCGAATTTGTTCGAAACCGAGAACAGGGCGCCGGTGTTCTACACGACTAAAGGTGAAAAGCTGACTAAAGAGAATTACGAGAGCTTGTTGCAAGATGCGTTTTTAAGTTGGGAGGAAGATTGGGATTATTATGAAGATGGGGAGGAAGATGGGGAGTATGAAGAAAGGACGTACTTCGGATTTAAATTCAAGTGGTCTGCGGTAACGAATTTGGTGAAGTTGGGTCAAGCGGCACCCGATGATTCTGAGGTGCCGAGCGGAGACCAGATACTTCCCATGTTCCCGCCGGAAGCCGCGTATCTGTTATTTTCTAAGTACAACGGACTGGATTTGCCGGATTGGTCGGCGCTTTCTAAAAAGCGTACTGGTAAGAAGGGTCAAGTCGCCCTTTCTAAGACCCGTTAAGTGAAAGCGATGTCTTTTTGAGCGTTACCAAGCCCTCCTCTTTCGGAGGGCTTTTTTATTTCCTCCACGACGCCGGCGAGAACGCTATCAATACCGTGTATATTTCCAGCCGCCCCAAGAGCATGCAAACTATCAGCGTCCACTTCCCGTGGACCGGAATCCATCCGTAGGTCTCGAACGCCCCCACTCCGGCCAGCCCCGGGCCTATGCCGCCCATCGCGGCGGCTACGGATGTTACCGCCGTGGTGAAGTCGGGGATTATCGCCGCCATGACCGCCGAGAACGCGGCGAACAGGAATATGTATATGACGAAGAACGACCCTATGGAGGCTACCTGGCTCTCGTTAAGCACCTGGCTGCCGATCTTAAGCGGGTGTACGCGCCTTGTCTGAACCATCGTCCTGAACTGGTTGGCGACGACCTTCACCAGCACCAATATCCTTATCATCTTAATGCCGCCGGACGTTGAACCCGCGCAGCCTCCGAAGAACATCAGGACAAAGAACATCGTCCGCACGAAGTCGGGCCACATGTTCCAATCGGCGACCGCGAAACCGGTGGTCGTTACGACCGACACGGTTTGGAAGATCGAGCGGCGTATAAGGTCGTGGGGCGCGGAGACTCTTTCTATTTCTCCGGCTGTTTTGGCGGCGGCCTCGGCGGTGTTCGTTGTTTGGGACTTGAAATTGTTTTGCGCCCATTCGGACGAATGCAATCCCTGAGCGAGGATAAATATCACGCATAGGGCGGAAGCCGCGACGAGAATTGCGGCGTACAGGCGGAACTCCCTGTTGCTTTTGAGCGTCTCCCAGTCGTTGTGGAAGATGATTCTGTAGTGTATGAAAAAGTTCGTCCCGCCGAGTATCATGAACGCGATTATCACCCACTCTATGTACGCGCTGTCGAAAGAGGCTACGGAGGCGTTGCGCGTCGAGAATCCGCCGGTCGCCATGGTGCTGAACGAGTGGCATACGGCGTCGAAGAACGGCATGTCGCCGGCCATCAGCAGCACCGTCTCCAAGAGCGTGAAGAAGGCGTAGACGCCCCACAGTATGACGGCGGTCTGGGCGAGTCGCGGCCTCAGGCGCTCTTTGGAGGGTCCCGTCGTCTCCCCGCGGAACATCTGGTAGGCCACGACGCCGAACGCGGGAAAGAGCGCCAGCGCCAGCGTCACAATTCCCATGCCGCCTATCCAGTGGGTCAGGATGCGCCAGAACAGGATGCTCCTGGGCAGCGACTCCACATCGGATATGACGGTCGCGCCCATCGTGGTCAGCCCGCTCATCGTTTCGAACATCGCGTCCGTCCACACGGCGAAGGGCGAGGCGCCGCTGTGCGCGGAGAAGAACGTGAAGAAGGGGATCGCGCCGATAAAAGCTGTGGCGAGCCACGAAAAGGTCACTATGGCGAATCCCTCGCGGACGTCGATCCTCTCCTTTTTTTTGCGGAAAGCCGCCGCCATTATCGTCCCGGCGGCGAGCGATACGGCTATCGCTATCAAAAACCCCGTCAGGTTATGGTGGGAAAGCCGCGCCCCAAAACCGCCGCCGGTTTCAAAGAGCGCTATGAGCGCCGGCGCTATGAGAACGAGCGCGAGTATTTGCAGCAGTTTGCCGATGGAGTATATGACGTACCTGTGGTTCATGATTCGTCGAAGTCGGCTTTGAAGATTCTGTTGATGAACGGGATATTCTGCTCGTAGCAGATGATTATCAGTTCGTCTCCCGCCGCGATTTCAGTGCCGCCCTTGGGGATGATTATCGCCTTGTCCCTGACGACCGCGCCTACGATGATTCCCTTTTTGAAGATATTGTAGAGCTTCGACAGCGGTTTCCCGACGGCGTTGTTGCGCTTTGAGACGAGCGCCCGCACGATGCTCAGCCCGGCGTTTTTCAGCTTCAAGAGCGAGTCTATAGGGGCGATTTGGATGCTCTCGATTATGCGCTGCATGGTGACCAGGCGCGGGCTTATCACGTGGTCTATGCCGAGCGCCAAGAAGCGGTCGAAGTGGCGGTTGTCGTCGCGCAGTGCTATGACGCGGCGCGTCCCCTCCGCCTTCGCGAGGAAGCACGACATGATGTTGTCCTCCATGTCTTTCCCCGCCGCGATGTAGAAATCGCAGCCGGATATGTTCACCTCTTGCAGAAAGTTCGTGTCGGTGGCGTCGCCGAGCAGCACTTCCACCTTGTCAAGTTTCGCGGCGGCGGTTTCGGCGTGTTCGCGGTTGGCGTCCAGAAGCAGCACCCTGTCGGCGGTCTTGGACATAACCTCCGAAATGTTGACGGCCATGGCTGTGTCGCCGGAGACTATCACCTTTTTTATTTTACGTACGGGGCGGTTTATGAGCGTGCGGTAGGCCGCGTACGATTCTCGCGGCATGATCGTCAGAAACTCGTCGCCCACGATCAGCATTTCCGATCCCGACGGTATGATGCTGGCCCCGTCGCGGATGATCGCCACAACGAGCATCTCCGCGCCGCCGGCGAGTTTGCGGCCCTCGAGCAGGTTCTTGCCGCATATCGGCATATCGGCGTCTACGCGGTAACCCCTTAGGAAGACGTTTCCGTCGAGGAAGTCGGCTGTCTCCGTGAGTCCGGGGAGCTCCACGAAACTCTGCGCCACTTTGACGATCTCCGTCTCAGTTTCCACGGCGTGCGTAACGCCGAGCGTGTGCAGGTCGATGTCCGGCACGCTGAGTATGCCGCCCGACACGACGCGGGCTATGCGCATTTCCACCCTGTACTGCATGGCGAAGTGGCACGCCAGCAGGTTCACGTCGTCGCTGGGCGTGGCCGCGATTATCATGTCGGCGTTTCTTATGCCGGCCTGCTCTAGCGTAGACGGGTTGGACCCGCTGCCGACTACGGTCATTACGTCGAGCCGCGACTCGGCGGCGTCGGCGATGGCGGCGTCGCGTTCTACAAGCGTGATTTCGTGGTTGTAGCGGCCTAGGTATTCGGTGAGGCCTATTCCCAGAACGCCCGCGCCTACAATGATTATATTCACAATGCCTCCGATTAACTTTTAATTCTGATTATTTTCCGTACTCTCAAATAAGGGAATGTTACGGCTATCATTGCTAGTTGCCATAGTATGGTTGATAGCGTCGTCTTGATTTTCAGTTCAGAATCTATTGACAGGCATTTTTCCATGAATATCGGCTCCATGTCGAGGTCTACGCGGTAGCGTTGAAGCGTCAAGGCGGATTGCGCGGCGGAGAAGTAGCCGTACATTTTGCCTAGCGTAGCAGGATTTTGTATGCCTAGGCGTATGTGTAGTTTTAGTTTCTTGATGGATACGGTGCGCATTACGCGGATTGATGAGCGTTTGAGCCAGCGCAGCAGTTTCTTTCGCAGGGGTTTGTTGCTGATTATTTTATAGACGCGGCGGCTTTTTATATCGTTGATTTTTGACTTTATCCTTGACATGAGGGGAACTTTTTCCTCTTTTATTTCCGTATTGCCGGATGTATTGATATTATCCGTATTAATACTGTTTGAATCGATACCGTTTGTATTGACATCTTTCGTATTAATGCCGTCTTTATTGATACCATCCGTATTGGTATCTTCAGTATTGATAACATTTGTATTAATACCATCCTTATCAACATCTCTAGTATCGATATCTTCCGTATCGATACCTTGACCGTCCTGATCACCCGTACTGCCGCCGCGTTTTTTCTTGAATCCTAATATAAAAATATCAAACCGTTCATCCTCCGCGGAATACTCGGCTCTTAGGACTAGCGGATGCATATAATAGGCTGCGGCGCGAAATTCCGTATCGCGCTTGCCTTCCGTATATACGGCTTTGCATGACGCCTGTATCGGGGAGGCGATAGCGATAAGCAGTACGGTCAGGGCTATGAGCGTTATCCATAATATGGCGGTAAGCACGGTTCAGCCCTCCTCCGGCGGTTTTATGGCGGGGCAGCACCCGGCTGGGAAAGCCAGCGTTTCCGCGATCACGGCGTCCATCCTGACGTCGTGGGTTTCGCGCGGAAGCGGCTCCGCGCTTATCTGGCAGTCGAAGGCGCAGCCTATTATCAGGGCTTTCCCGGCGAGTTCTTTGAGGAAACGGTCGTAGTAACCGGCGCCGCGGCCTAGTCTGGTTAGGGCCTTGTCGAAGGCTACGCCGGGGCAGACGACTGCGGAGAGCCGGTCGGGGCGGATGTTGTCTTTGAGTTTGTTCGAGGGCTCCATAATGCCGTAAGCGCCTTTAGTCAGGTCGCTTTGCGGGTCGAGTATCCTGCCGATTCCCATCCCGCCGTCTTTACGGCAGTATGGGAGGGCCGCTCCGAGGCCGGATTTCAGGATCAATTCCATGAGCGGGGCGGCGTCTGCCTCCGCGCCTGTCTTGTGGTAGACAAGAACTAGTTCGGAACCGCGCTGTTTCAGGAGAGAGAAGATATTGGCGGCGATCCGCAAGCTCTTTCGCTCGGCGGCGGCCGGGCCGACGGCCTTGCGGACGGCGGTATAGCGGTCGCGGAGCGCTTTTTTCAGTTCGGTCGCGGAGTCCATTGTTTAACAATATATATTACGCCAAACGGGTAAATATTATATTATAATCTGTCGGTATCGATAAAAATCAAACGAACATCGGGGTATTGATGCCTAATACGGGGCGAAAAGAAGGTTTACTTGACCGGATAGCGACCTCTTTCGGCGCCTCCGCCCGCGAGGCCGTGGAGCTTGTGGGGTCGATATTCCTCTTTTACCTGAAAATGCTTCGGGCGCTGCCCTCCTCCCTTATGCGGCCGCACCTGCTCACGGAGCAGATGATGATCTTGGGGGTGCAGTCTATCCCCATCGTGCTCCTCACCTCAATTTTCGTGGGAGCGGTGAGCGCGTGGCAGGTGCAGTACATATTCGGCGACGCCGTGCCGCTGACATACTTGGGGGCGGGTGTCGGCAAGGCGGTCTTCACGGAGCTCGGGCCGGTGCTGACCGCGCTCGTGATCACCGGGCGCATCGGCGCTAAGCTGGCCGCGGAGCTGGGCACCATGAAGGTCACCGAGCAGGTCGACGCCATGGTCTGCCTCTCCCTCAACCCGTATACCTACCTGCTGACTCCGCGTTTGGCGGCCTCCTGCGTGATGGTGCCGATGCTGACCGTCTTCGCCGTGGCCCTGGCCATCGTCAGCGCCCAGGTGATAGCGGAGACGTTCCTCGGCCTCAGTTTCGCCGCCTTCTACAAGGGCGTCCGCCTGCTTTTCAAGACGCAGGATATACAGATCTGTATGGCGAAATCGTTCGTTTTCGGCATGGTTATATCGCTTTCCGGCTGCTACTACGGCTTCCACGCCAAGGGCGGGGCGGTGGGCGTAGGGTCGTACACCAAGAAGGCCGTCGTGGCGGCGATGGTCATGGTTTTAGTCAGTAACCTCATATTGGTAAACGTGTTACTATAACCTCCGACCACTTTTTTTACATTCCGCCCCCTGCAAAAAATTATTTTAATTCATATTATAATTGTAACAATATTTGCGCTCGTTTGGGCGTAATCACTAACGGAACACGGCAAGGGGCTATGGAACAGCTGGAACAGCAGGCGCAACAGCTAACGGACGACGGTCAGTTGTTCGACAAGTGGCTCGGCGGCGACCCGAAGGGGTTTTCCGAGCTTTACGGGAGGTATAGCGGCCGCGTATTCGGTTTTTTGCTGCGTATGACCGGAGATCGCGAGGTCGCCGAGGATATGCTGCAGGAGACGTTTCTGGCGGCTATACGCAATGTCGGCCAGTTTGACCGTTCCCGCAGCTTTTTGAGTTGGCTATTCGGGATAGCCCACAAGCGGACGATAGACTACTACCGCCACGCGAAGGTCGAGGCCGACCACGTGGACGACACGGACGGGTCGGTCGGGAGCAGGATCGACTCGCCGGAGGACAGCCTGTCGAACAAGCGGCTCCGCAAGATAGTGGGCGAGGCGGTGCAGCAGCTGGAACCGTCGCAGAGAGAGGTGTTCATGCTCAGGGAGCTTGGCGGGGTGCCGTTTAAGGAAATCGCCGAGATGATGGGATGCCCCATAAACACGGCGCTGGGGCGTATGCGTCTGGCGCTGATAAATATGCGTAAAGAATTGAAGAAAAGGGGGATCGACAGTGTGCAACAAATTTGAGGAGTCTGGCCTGCTGTACGTCTCGGGCGAACTGAGCCCCGCCGAGGCGCGTGAGTACGAGTCTCATATCGCCGGCTGCGAGGAGTGCCGCCGCGAAACGGAGACCTACCGCAAAGAACGCGCCGAACTCTACACCGCGGACATCCTGAGCGAGCGCCCCCGCCCCGCCGTGGATGCCGAGATACTGCGGGTATGCTCAAACGTCAAAAAAACGCCTGCAACGTTCATGCCGATGCTGTTCCTGAAGAAATACGCGCCCGTGTCCGTGTTCCTGATGCTTGTGATGGTAGCCGTGGGAGGGTACTTCAGCTACCACTCGATGACCGCCGACAGCCTGGTGTCAAAATACGGCGGAGAGGTGACGCTGCCGCGCTCAACGCCGCCAGATGTAAATGATAACATGCAACCGCCTCCGCCCTCTTTAAACGACGAAGAGCTGGCCATGTCGGACAGCGGCAAATCAATAAAAGATACCAACGCCCCTTACTCGAAAACGCTGGGCGACCTGAACCGGGAAGGGGTCGTCACGGTAAAGGGCGAGGGGGACAGGTAGTTGGACAGACTGATAAGAATCTCTGACGGCCGCGTTGAAGCAGGCGTGATCCCTGACCTCGGCGGCATGGTTGCGTTGCTCCATATTGTAGGCCAACCCAATATCCTAAAAGCGGATCAAAGATTGTGGGACGAACCGCCTCTGCCCCCACGCGCCTTCGGCCCCGATCCCGCTTGGACGCCTTACAACGGCCACATCGTCTGGCTCGGTCCGCAGAGCGAGTGGTGGGCGCATCAGGACAAGAGTCCCGATAAGCGCCGCGAGCGGGCCGTCTGGCCGCCCGATCCGTACATCAACAACGGCTGCTATGAGGTGATCAAGCGCAGCGGCACGGAAGTGGTTATGCGCGGGCCTGAGAGCGAGTTCAGCGGGGTGCGGCTCGTCAAGTCCGTCAAGATAAAAGCCGGCAAGGTGTTTTTTAACGTCATCGCCGAAAATATCCGAAATACCCCGGTCTCGTGGGATCTGTGGCTGAACACGCGGGTGGACGGCTACGCCAACTGTTACACCCCGTTGCTGTCCATGGATAAGGTGCGGGTCGACACACCGGACGGAACCGGCGCGGACGAGGCGTGCGTATTTTCGCAGAGCGGCGGCTATTGCACGATAGAGCCGCGCAAACCGTCCAAGGGCAAGGAGAGGCGCTGCGGCAAGGCGTTCATCCAAGCCGGAAAGGGCATGATGGCGGCCTTCGCGGCGTCGCAAGCCCTGATAATCCGCTTCAAAAGGCACTCGCCGAAGTTGATACACCCGGAGCAGGCGTTGGTGGAATTTTATAATATGACGACGAATAACAAGGAAGAGGCGTTGACGGAATTGGAATACCACGCGCCCTATAGGACTTTGGCGCCTGGCGAGTCTATGGAGGCGTGGCAGTCTTGGGAACTTTATCCGTTTAAACCCAAGCCCGCGCCCGAGGAGTGCGTTAAATTCTTGAAGAGCCAAGGCCCTCAGCGCTGTTGATATTTCCCGAAGCCTATTTCTTTTCTTCCCCCGGCTTGGGTCTGATAGGCCTGTCCGAGAACACTCTGATCTCTTGATTGATGACACGTATAGTCTTTCCGCCCTGCAACGTGTCGGAGAGCGCCATATTCATGTTTCCGAACTTTACCGTCGTACCCGGGTACGCCATGCGGTCTATGCGTATGAAGGCGTTTTCGAATTTATTCATCGTTATGTTGAGCATGCGTATTTTTCCCTCGATCGCCGCTATCTGCTGCCTTATGGCGATGATCGTGTTCTTCAGTTTGCGCACCTGCTCCGGTTGTTTTACCTGTACCGCCGGCGGCATCATTTTGATCATATTTTCCAACTTCTTGATGTTATCCTCGTTTTGCGATATGGAGAGTTTTAATTTGTCCATTTCCGCTATGAGTTCCGGCTCCGGGTTTATCTGGAGGGTTGTTTTGGCTCCGCTGATGTTGCCCACGGTTCTCACGGTTATAGACCCGTTGGAGATCAATGTCCCGCCGGCTACCGAGAGCGGGTGGCCGTAGACGTTTATCGACTTGGCGGCGGTGATGTTGCAGTTTAAGGCCTCTTTGGCTATGTTGACGTTGCCGCCGGCGACGATCGTTTGGTTTTTCATGAAGTTCAAGTTGACGTTGCCTTCGGCCGTTATCGTTCCCTTGCCGGTGCCTACGAAGCCGAATTTGCAGAGGATGTTCCCTTTTACGGTTATCTTGCAGTCTTCTATTATGCCCTTGACCTGCAGGTCGCCGCCGCACTCCACCTCGAATCCGCTCTTAACGTCGCCGTTTATCAGTATGGAGTTGTCGTATTTTATGTTGCCGGTTTTGAAATCGACGTCGCCGGAGATCACGTATCCCGGCGATACGTTGACGGAGGTATCGTCGTAGCTGGCGATGCCGTCGGATACCGCGATGAGGGAGTTCGGGTCGTCGGTCGGTATGGCGGTGTTGGCCCCCACCGGCAGACGCGCCGGTATTCCGTTGAGGGCCGCTACGACATTGCCGTAGACGTTCTTGCCGGGTGTGCCCTTTTGCGCCGGATAGAGTTTTGCCAATACGGTACCGTTGGTCACCAAGTTTACTATGTTGATGTTCTTGTAGTCCGCGCTGCCGTCCTCGGCGATGGCCGGGGCGGGGGAGGGGTCGGTGTTGAAGCAGAACTCGACGCGCCCGTCGTCGCCCTTTACGGGCGGCGTGCCCTGAGCGATTATGAATGTCTGTTTCTCGGTCATCTCGCCCTTCATGCAATCCATTAGCAGATCCAAAGCGTCGGGGTCTATGCCGAAAACGACGCCGTGCTCCTTGAGCATGGCGTGTATGACCTGAAGCGAGGGCATGGTTCCGCGTTCGCCGGGGGGCGTGACCGTGGCCTCTACGGCCATAAGGTCTTGCGAGATGTGCAAATCCACGGCGCCGTTGAAGTCGAGGGGGTAGACGCACGGTATACCGCTTGTGTCTGTGTACACGACCCCGGTGACGGCGGCGGTGTAGGTGTGGGAGGCGATGTAAACGTTGCTACGCTCGACTATGTTGTTGCTGGCGCCCAAGATCTCCACGTGCTGCGGTTCAAGGGGCGACCCGAAAATGTCGTAGCCGATGAGACTGGGCGTGCCCTCCGCCCGCCGGGCGATAACGGTGCCCTTGTCCACCCGCTGAAACTTGGGGGCGAGCGCCGCCGCGTCGAAGGCGCACTTGCATGTGAAAAGCGCCCGCACTTCATCGGGCAGCGTGATGTACTTAACCAAGATGCGAAGCGCCCCGACCCCCTCCGCCGCCGCCGGCACGCCGTGAGCCACGGGCACGGTCTCGGGTATCCCGCGTATCGACTTGGCGTAATCTGCCACGACGCCTTTAAGCGCCGCCGCGTCTACGCCGCGCACCACGCCCGCGTCCTCAAGCGCGACCTTCAGGTGATGCATCGTCAGAACCCCAGGCTTGCCCGTTATCGGGGTAAGCGTGAGTCTGGCGGCCATCTTGTCCGGCGCGACATGCACCAAGATGTTAACGAAGTCCGGGTGGTCGTCGCCGATCACATTGTTGTCTGTGTCTAAGCTCATCGCAACAATTTCAACCTTTTTTCACGTTTCCTTGCGTTATCGTACGGTTATATCTATTTTTAAGAATTGACAATCTTACCTTAAATGTCGCAACCGAAAGCGCATACACCTAATTATAATATACAATAATGATTACAATCAATCAAAAAAAAAGTGTAACTTTTTGCGGACGCGTCGCCGCGGTGGCGTTCCCCGTGGCCATACCCGGCGTGTACGACTACGAGATACCCGACAAATTTGTTGACCGTATAACCCCCGGACAGCCTGTTTTGGTGGAGGTCAAAAGGAGCCGGATATGGGGCGTGGCGGTAGAGATCAAGGCCGAATCGGCGGTCGCGGGTAAGGTCAGGCTCAAGGAGATAATAGACATTAAGGAGGGTCATTGGGCCGACTCGAACCGGTCGCTCCTGAAACTGTACGAATGGATAGCGCGGTACTACCAGTGCCCGGTCGGGAGGGTCTTTAGGCCGGTCGTCGGGAAGGCTATAATCAATAAAAAGGCCAAGACGGTTACGGTTTATAGATGTATTGATGGGGATGGCGGCATTATCGATACGGATAACCCCCGCCCCGTCCTAAAGGATAATCAACGCGCCGCCCTAGAAAAAATAAGGAACTGTACAGAACCGCTCAGCGCCGCCCAGATCGGGGCCCGCTTCGGCATTGCCGCGTCGACCCTCGCCTCCTTGTGCAAAAAGGGCTACCTGTCCAAAGAAACGAAAACCGTGCTCCGCGACGCCGGCGAGCTCTCATACTTTTATGCTGACGAAGAAAAGATCACCCTTTCCCCCGGACAGCGCGAGTGCGTTGAGCGCGTCGCCGCCTCCTTCTCCGCGCCGGACAAGCCGTTTCTGCTCTACGGCATAACGGGGAGCGGCAAGACGCACGTGTACACCGAACTCGCGAAACGGGTCTTGGCCGCCGGGCGCGGGGTGATAATCTTGGTTCCCGAGATCAGCCTCACGCCGCAGACGATCTCGCGCTTCCGCGCCGCCATCGGCGACTCCGTCGCGGTGATCCACAGTCGGATGTCCGACGGCGAGCGACGCGACAGCCTGCAGGAGATCGTCACCGGACGCCGCCGCGCCGTGGTCGGCGTGCGCAGCGCCCTCCTTTGCCCCATGGAAGACGTGGGCCTGATAGTCGTGGACGAGGAGCACGACGGCTCTTACAAACAGAGCGACACCGACCCGCGCTACAACGCCCGCGACGCCGCGGTGATGCGCGGACGCCTGCAAGGGGCCGCCGTCGTGCTGGGCAGCGCCACGCCCAGCCTCGAGAGCTACCGCAACGCGCTCGCCGGCAAGTACAATCTGCTCACGCTCGGCGACCGCTTCGGAACGGCGCGGCTTCCCGCCGTAAAAATCGTGGACATGACCGTCGAGCACCGGGAAAAGAATTGGACGGTTCTGTCGCGCTACCTGTCAGCCCGGCTTGCCGAGGAGCTCTCGCTCGGCCGCCAAGCCATCCTTCTCCTCAACCGGCGCGGGTTCTCCACATCGTTGCTATGCAAGGATTGCGGTTACTCGCACGCCTGCCCAAATTGCTCCGTGAATATGCGCTACCACAAGGCCGACACGGCGCTCAAATGCCACCTATGCGGCCGCGAGGAACCGGCGCTCATCAGCTGCCCCAAGTGCGGCGGGCTTAATATCAAGTACAAAGGCACGGGTATACAAAAAGCGGAAGATATGATAAAGGAACGCTTTCCGACCGCTCGGATATTACGGATGGATCAAGACACGACGCGCCGCAAAGGTTCGCACGCGGCGATACTGGACACGTTCGCGAGCGGCGGCGCGGACATATTGCTGGGAACGCAGATGGTGGCCAAAGGGCTGAACTTCCCAAACGTCACCCTGGTCGGTGTTCTGCACGCCGACACCGGGCTGCACTTCCCCGACTTCAGGGCGTCCGAACGCACATTCCAATTGCTGACCCAGGTAGCCGGCCGCGCCGGACGGGCGGAACTCTCCGGCGAGGTGGTGATCCAGACCTACTGCCCGGACAACGCGGCGGTGCGCTTCGCGGCGGAACACGACTACCTCTCATTCTACGGCAAAGAGATAAAACATCGGCAGGAACTCGCGTACCCGCCCTTCGGCAAGATGGCGCGGGTAATCGCCGAGGGCCCTGATGAAGCCGCGGTTGCCGATTTTCTGAAGAAAGCGGCGCGGACAGCGGTCGATATTAATGCCGGCGCCGGTGTTAATAATATTGATACGGGAAAGATAAAGATTCTCGGCCCGACCGCGGCGGTATTGGCGCGGGTTGACAGCGTGTACAGATACTCTATGATCCTGAAATCGGGTTCGCCGGGGTCTCTGGGTGATGTATTGGTCGGGATCAGAAAACTCGCGGCGGCGGAACTGCCGTCGGGGTGCAAATGTATCGTCGATGTTGATCCGCAGAATATGCTTTAGAGAGGTCAAAATATAAACTAAAATATACGCGTTAATTAGTGACATTTTTCGCGTTACACCGTGTTACATTAATATAACCCCACTTAGATGGGATACCGTTAATAACCAAAATCATAAGGAGCGTGTATTATGCGTTTATTTAAACAGTACGGCAGGGCGCTTTTGTCGGCGGCGGCAATGGCGGTGATCGGGGCGGTCGGGGCGTGGGCGCAGTATAACTGTCCCGGAGATCCGGGGACGAAATGCGGCGGCTACGGCGACGGCGACCCGCGCATTCCGGTCATCGTTACTCAGCCCCAAGGCGCGACGCTTACGGGGGAAGAGCGGCACAAGCTGTTTGTGGAAGTGGATGTCGGCGACACTAGCGACCTGGTCTCGCAGGAGTTTATCTATCAGTGGTTCGTATGCACGGACGAAGCCAAAACCGACCAGAAATTGTTGTCGAGTTCATCGGAAAACTTTTATTTCGTGTACGGTTCGCCCGTCGGGTTGTATTATTTTGTAAATGTGTTATACATAACGCAAAGTTCAAAAAACTTCAGTTACGGTAAATGGTGGGTTGAAAGCAAAGCGGTAAAGGTGATAGGCGCGGCCCGCGCTAACGCCGCCATCCCGATCATAGGGATTGAGTCGCAGAATGAATACACGGTGATCGGCAAACCGATGGGGCGCCCCCTATCGGTCTCGGCGTGGGTGTCTGATAACGGTACGTTGAGCTATCAGTGGTTCAGCAGCCCGAATAGAAACGATATCGAGAGTTGGACGCCTATTGAAGGAGCGACGAAAGATACTTTTTCTCCCGATGTAAGCACGGTAGGGACGATTTATTACCGCGTTCTTGTGACGAATACAAACGACAATTGCTTGGGCGAGAAGACGGCGTCGAAAATGAGCTACGCTGCCGCGGTGAGGGTGGAGGGTCCCAATACCAGCAGCGCCAAGTTCCCTGAAGTGTCTGAACTTAAACCAGCCGTACCGGCAGATACCGTTGAAAAATCAGCCGCGTTCTCTGTTACGGCGAATTCTCCGGACGGCGGCACGCTGAGCTATCAGTGGTACAGAACATCGTCCGAAAGCAACGTAGGCGGCGAGCCTATTGAAGGGGCGACCGGCGCGACGCTTGCACTGAATTTGGCGACCGCGCCGCCTACAGCCTTTTATTACGTTGAGGTTACGAACACAAACGACAAAGCCAGCGGCGAATCTATAGCGGTAGCGACAAGCGACGCGAAAGCGTTGGCACAGGTAACCGCCGTACTGATTCATGACCGCCTGGTCCCGCAGACCCAAGCGCGTACGGAAACAGCGGCAGTAACGCCTATAACCGCAAATGTCAGCGGGATCACCGCCGGCCCGAACCCGGTTGACAGAAGCCGCGGCGCGGTCGTCTTCTTTCATCAGGGCAAGCGCTTGAAGGAAGTGGCGCTCTCTGTGTACGACGCGTCCGGCGCTTTTGTCAAAAAAGCCGCCCTCCGCGACAACGCCGCAGGCGGTCAATCGCGCCGCCCGATAGGCTCGTGGGACTTGACAGACAGTAAAGGCCGCTCGGTACAGAACGGCACGTATTTGATCAAAGGCATAATCAAGACCGCCGACGGCAAGAGCGAGAAGGTGTCGCTGGTCGTGGGGGTTAGGTAGGGGTGTAGGCGCGGTAATCAATTGTTAGGGCGGTCTCGGTCGGGGCCGCCCTTTGCCGAATTGTAATTTATACATAACTAATCCAAGTCAACTCCCATTTCCGCCGCAAACTCCTCAACCGTCTGCGGTTTAAGTTCGCCCCTCGCAATCTGCAATTCCATGTCGTCGAAACCTTTGGCCCACTTTTCGAGTAATTCAGGCGGGTATACGTACTCGTAATCGTCCTCGGAATCATCCTCCGGTACGCCGTCAATGCCGTCAAGATCGTCAACGGCGGTTTTGGCTTCCATTTCTGCGGTGATCATGGCTTTGGCCTCCTTTGGTATAAAGATAATCTAAAATGAGCGAAAAGTCAATATTTTTTAATCTGCCAAAGTACCTATAATATATTATTATATACATTACGGGCGGGGGGATTGCCGAAAAAAAGTTTGGGGGTAAAGTAACACTTTTTAGCCATTGAGGTGTTTTATTAGTATATGGGGACGGGCGGTATGATATTATGACGGAGCCAAACCCCGCATTTTCAATCAAAATCAATTAACACGGACATACGAACCATGAAACACGCTCGTATCATTACAACTGCCTTTATGGTATTAACGGTATTGACTGCGGCGGCGGCGAATACCGTCCATCGGTATTTGCTCTCCGCGGGGTCGAACAACGGGGGCAAGGATCGCGTTTTGCTGCGGTATGCGGTTAGCGACGCGACGGCGTTCGCCGCCGTGCTGACCGATATGGGCGGGGTGGAGAAAAAGAACGCCGTCGTCCTCTCCGATCCGAGCGGCAGGGAACTTATCGGCGGCATCGCGAAATTGAGCAAAATCATGGCGAGCGACAAGGCCGCAGAT
>Ga0268262_10001256_pt1 | contig 31786 bp, 23 predicted proteins | sample TergutNc150P3_FD_190354 | JGI IMG/M metagenome (GOLD analysis project Ga0268262, IMG submission 190354) | Nasutitermes corniger P3 segment gut microbial community from laboratory colony in Florida, USA - Nc150 P3 (SPAdes) (version 2) | ecosystem: Host-associated > Arthropoda: Insects >... | reverse complement strand
CGCGTAACAGAATTCAAATAGAAGGGCAAAACATAGCAAATATGAAACCCATTGCCTGGGGAATTTACAACTCCGTGCAGATTTACGACAAAGTGCTGCTGTCAAAGCTCAACGATGGCATGTCCAACATGCGCGACAGATTCCACCAGTCAAAAGCAAATCTCAGCCAGATAAGCGCGGCGATGAATTACGACCCTAAAAAACCGTCCGCCATAGTGGACGATGTTTCCAGGCTAAACGATGTTCACGCGACCATATTCCGCAAGCTGGGAGACGGCTCTATGGTTCGAGTTTCCACAAGCATTGTAAGGGATGGGAAAAGATTTGTGAATACCAAAATCTCTCCCAATAATGACGATGGCTCCCCGAATGCGGTGCTGCAAGCCGTGCTAGGCGGAAAGACATACGTTGGCCGTGCCAATGTAGGTGGTGAGTGGGTAAATGCCATATACGAACCTATAATTGAAAAAGGCGAGGTCACGGGAATGCTCTTTGTAGGTTCCTTGGCGGAAGACACAAAGAGGCTTATAGAATCGATAAGGAAATTGAAATACGGTGAGAAGGGGAGCGTTTTTGCCGTTGGCGGCAAAGGCGCTCAGAGAGGAGTTTTAACAATGTCTCTGGATGGAAAAACGGATTACCAGAATGTCTGGGATTTGGCAAATTCCAAAGGAGAGTACTTCTGGCGCAAAATAATAGAGACGGGCAGTTCCCTCTCGGAAAACTCAACCGAATATCTCGAAGTTGATTACAAGGATATGAGCGGGGATGAATACAAATTGGCAGTAGTTGAAATGTATTACGCCCCTTGGAACTGGGTAATAGGCGTTTCCATTCCCAGGGCAGAAATAGAAAAAGCGAGCGTGGAAATGCAGGATTCGTTGGATGGATCTATGGCGGTATTGAAAAAACAGGTTTATCTGACGGGGATAATAATGTTTGTTTTAATACTCGTTGTTTCCTTTGTTTTTTCAAAACAGCTTACTAAGACAATAAAGCAGGCGATAGTTATGTTCGACAAGATAGCCAAAGGCGATATGACGCATAGGCTTGAAACAACAAAAGACGACATTGGCGAAATGGCAAAGCAATTCAATAAACTGATGGATAACCTTCAAGGGTTCATGAGAAAAGTGGTAGGCAATGCGTCCAGCCTTAACGTGGCATCCGACAATCTTTTCAAAGTTAGCAATCAGGTAGCGGGTGCTGCGGATGAGAGTGTTTCTCAGAGCGCGAGCGCGGCTAGTACAACCAAGCAGGTATCAACAAACATAAGTGCGATGGCAAGCGGTGCGGAAAAAGCTTCTGTAAACGCCGATGAGGTAGTCAATGCGGTTGATCAGGTTTCAACAAATATAAATGAGATGGTTAGCGCAGCCGAAGCAGCCTCTGCCAATGTTAACGAGGTAGCTGGAGCTGCGGAGCAGATGTCCGCGAACATGAACACCATAGCCGCCGCTATAGAACAGATGAGCGCGAGCATAAGCCAGATATCCAACAATGCTGGCAATGCCCGCAAAGTTGCAGGAGATGCTGCCGCCAGATCCCATGAAGCTACCGAATCCATGAACAAGCTGGGCATTGCCGCCAAAGAGATAGGGCAGGTGACCGACGTGATTAAAAAGATAGCGGACAAAACAAACCTCCTCGCATTGAATGCTACCATTGAAGCGGCGTCCGCAGGCGAGGCTGGCAAAGGCTTTGCCGTTGTTGCTAATGAAATCAAAGAGCTTGCAAACCAGAGCGCAAAGAGCGCAGACGACATAGCCCGCCGCATAGAGGGCATTCAGATTAGCACCAGCGATGCGGTGACGGCTATAAAAAATGTCTCTGGCATTATCGTGAAGGTGAACGAGAGCGTAGAGTCCATCTCCAGCCACGCCGCCCAGCAGACCAAGGCGAGCAACGAGATAGCTAACAATGTTGCGCAAGCAAATACAGGTGCCAAGCGTGTAGCTGAGTCTGTGGGAGAAGTGGCCAAAGGCAGCAAGAACATAGCCCGTAACGCTGGAGAAGCTAACAAGGGCGTGGAGCGCGTTTCCAAATCCATAAACGAGGTAGCCAAAGGCAGCAAGGACGTGGCTAACAATGCGGGTGACGCGGCTAAGGGGGCAAATCTGGTTAGCCAGAACATAGCCAACATAACACAAGGTGCTAAAGACAATGCCCAGGGTGCAAAGCAGATAAATGAGAGCGCTGGCGAGCTTGCCAGAATAGCAAGCGACTTGAAAAATGTCGTTAGCCAGTTCAAAGTTTAGACTTCAGCTACACTCTCCCTATTAGAAAAAATTGCTATATTTATACGACTCATAATAGGAGATAAAGCAATGAAAAATGTCAAAATAGGTGCGAAGTTAATCGCTTCTTTCCTTTTTGTAGCCGCATTAGCAGGATTCATGGGAATATATTCCATAAGCAGTTTGAAAAAACTTGACGAAACGACCAATGTTATGTACGATGAAGGAGCTGTTCCATTAGGTGTTTTTGTGAGCATGTCCGAACATGTACAGGAACTTAGGGTTCAGGCTCGTGAATGGCGCCTTGCCAAGACACAGGACAAGCGCGATGCGATTTTGAAGAACTTAGACAAAATCAACGGTGAAATAAACAAGACCTCGCAAGAGCAAGCAAAAACAGCGTCTCCAGCGGGAGCAGAATCTTTGAAAAAAGTAGAGAGCATGACGGATAAATACATCGATGAAATACGCAATTTTGCCAAAAGCACCAAAGCTTTTAGCAATGCAGGCGTGAGCGAAGAAGATTTTCCCGCATCCTTGATCAATATGGGAGACTTAATGGTGGATGCCGTTGCCGCAGCTAAAGAGGCTAGGGTCAAAAAAACCAGCAAGCTTTCAGACGATGGTTCAGCAAGCGCCCATAGCGCTATAAATACAGCAATTGTAATTTTAATCGTGGTACTCCTCCTTTCCATTGGTCTTGGCATATTCCTAACCTCTTCCATAACAGCTCCTCTGAATGCAGTTGTTAATACCATCTCAAAGATGGAGAAAGGCGACATAACCGTCCGTTCCGATTTGGAACGCGGGGATGAGCTAGGCATTCTCTCCAAGGCATTGGACAGCCTCGGCTCCAAGCTTCAGAGCATCTTCAGAAACCTCCATCAGAGTTCCAACACCCTTGCCAGTTCAGCGGAAGAGCTTTCCGCTGTCAGCAGAGATGTGGCCAGCGCGGCGGAGCAGAGCACGGCTCAAAGCACAACCGTAGCCAGCACAACCGAAGAAGTCTCAACAAACATCAATGCTATGGCAAGCGGCGCAGAGCAAGCCTCCGTGAGCGCCAGCGAGGTAGCCAACGCAGTCGCGCAGGTTGCAACGAACATCAACGCGATGGCGAGCGGCTCGGAAGAAGCCTCTGTAAGTGCCAACGAGGTAGCCAGCGCAGCGGAGCAGATGTCCGCGAACATGAACACCATAGCCGCCGCCATAGAGCAGATGAGCGCGAGCATCAGCCAGATATCCAACAACGCCGGTGATGCCCGCAAGATAGCCGGAGACGCCACTAACCGCTCCCGCGAAGCCAGCGAATCCATGAACAAGCTGGGCATTGCCGCCAAAGAGATAGGGCAGGTGACCGACGTGATTAAAAAGATAGCGGACAAAACAAACCTCCTTGCATTGAACGCCACCATTGAGGCGGCATCCGCAGGCGAGGCTGGCAAAGGCTTTGCCGTTGTTGCTAATGAAATCAAAGAACTTGCAAACCAGAGCGCACAGAGCGCAGACGACATAGCCCGCCGCATAGAGGGCATCCAGATGAGCACAGGCGATGCGGTGACGGCTATAAAAAATGTCTCTGGTATTATAGTTAAAGTGAACGAGAGTGTAGAGTCCATCTCCAACCACGCCGCCCAGCAGACCAAGGCTAGCAACGAGATAGCTAGCAATGTTGCGCAGGCAAATACAGGTGCCAAGCGCGTAGCCGAATCCGTAGGCGAAGTGGCCAAAGGCAGCAAGGACATAGCGCGTAACGCAGGCGAAGCGAACAAGGGAGTGGAGCGTGTTTCCAAATCCATAAACGAGGTAGCCAAAGGCAGCAGGGACATAGCGCGCAATGCAGGCGAGGCCGCCAAGGGAGCCAATATGGTTAGCCAGAATATGTCCAACATAGCTCAGGGCGCAAAGGACAGTGCTAATGGCGCAAAGCAGATTAATGTTAGTGCAGGTGAGCTTGCTAAAATTGCAAGCGAACTGAAAAATGTTGTAAGTCAGTTTAAGGTATAGTAGCATTTGCTCCATTCCATGACTTTTAGGATAATAATGCTCTCCGTAACAGGAGTGCTGTTGACTGTAGTTGCCCTAATTGTTTCCGTGATTCTTTCGCAAAGCAAAACGGAGCAGATAGTTTTGCACAACAGAATCCAAATAGAAGAGCAAAACATAGCAAACATGAAGCCCGTTGCCTGGGGAATTTACAACTCCGTGCAAATTTACGACAAAGTGCTGCTGTCAAAGCTCAACGATGGCATGTCCAACATGCGCGACAGATTCCACCAGTCAAAAGAAAATCTAAGCCAGATAAGCGCGGCGATGAACTATGACCCTAAAAAACCATCCGCCATAGTGGACGATGTTTCCAGGCTAAACGATATTCACGCGACCATATTCCGCAAGCTGGGAGACGGCTCTATGGTTCGAGTTTCCACAAGCATTGTAAGGGATGGGAAAAGATTTGTGAATACCAAAATCTCTCCCAAGAATGACGATGGCTCCCCGAATGCGGTGCTGCAAGCCGTGCTAGACGGGAAAAAATATGTCGGTCGTGCCAATGTTGGCGGCGAGTGGGTAAATGCCATATACGAACCTATAATTGAAAAGGGCGAGGTCACGGGAATGCTCTTTGTAGGTTCCTTGGCGGAAGACACGAATAGGCTTATAGAATCGATAAGGAAGCTGAAATACGGTGAGAAAGGGAGTGTTTTTGCCATTGGCGGCAAAGGCGTTCAAAAAGGAATTTTGGCAATATCCATGGATGGGCAAATGGACCACCAAAATGTCTGGGATTTTACAAATTCCAAAGGAGAGTACTTCTGGCGCAAAATAATAGAGACGGGCAGCTCCCTCTCGGAAAATTCAACCGAATATCTCGAAGTTGATTATAAGGATAAAAACGGCGATGAATACAAATTAGCCATCGTTGAAATGTTTTATGCCCCTTGGAACTGGGTTATAGGCGTTTCCATTCCCTGGGCAGAAATAGAAAAAGCGAGCGTGGAAATGCACGATTCGCTGAATGGAGCAATGGTACTATTGAAAGAAGAGGTTTATCTGACGGGGATAATAATGCTTGTTTTAATATCCGTTGTTTCTTTTGTTTTTTCAAAACAGCTTACTAAAACAATAAAGCAGGCGATAGTTATTTTTGACAAGATAGCCAAAGGCGATATGACGCATAGGCTTGAAACGACAAAAGACGATATCGGTGAAATGGCGAAGCAATTCAATAAACTGATGGATAACCTGCACGGATTTATGAAAAAAGTTGTGGGCAATGCGTCCAGCCTTAACGTGGCATCCGACAATCTTTTCAAAGTTAGCAACCAAGTAGCGGGTGCTGCGGATGAGAGCGCGTCTCAGAGTGCGAGCGCAGCTAGCACAACCGAGCGTGTATCATCAAACATAAACGAGATGGCAAGCGGTGCAGAAGAAGCCTCGGTAAGCGCTGACGAGGTTGCCAAAGCAGTAGGTAGGGTTTCAACAAACATAAACGATATGGCAAGCGGCGCGGAAAAAGCCTCGGTAAATGTAGCCGATGTTGCCAAAGCGGTGGGCCAGGTTTCAACAAATATAAAAGTGATGGCAAACGCTGCCTCAAAAGCCTCTATGAATGCCAACGAGGTAGCTGGAGCTGCGGAGCAGATGTCCGCGAACATGAACACCATAGCGGCCGCAATAGAGCAGATGAGCGCGAGCATAAGCCAAATATCCAACAATGCCGGCGATGCCCACAAAATAGCCGTAGATGCCACAAACCGCTCCAACGAAGCTACCGAAGTTATGAGCAAGCTAGGTACTGCCGCCAAGGAGATAGGGCAAGTTACCAGTGTCATCAAAAACATAGCAGACAAAACAAACCTTCTGGCTTTGAACGCGACCATTGAGGCAGCATCTGCAGGCGAGGCTGGCAAAGGCTTTGCTGTTGTTGCTAATGAAATCAAAGAACTTGCCAACCAGAGTGCCAGCAGCGCAGACGACATATCGCGCCGCATAGAGGGCATCCAGTTGAGTACTAACGAAGCTGTAACAGCTATAAAAAATGTCTCTAGCATTATAGCGAGCGTAAACGAAAGCGTAGAGGCCATCTCCAATCACGCCGTCCAGCAGACTAAGGCGAGCAATGAGATAGCGAGCAATGTAGCGCAAGCAAATACAGGTGCCAAGCACGTAGCTGAGTCCATGGGCGAGGTGGCTAAAGACAATAAAGATATAGCCGACAACGCATCTCAGGCTAATGCCAGCATAGAGAGCGTATCTAAATCCATAAACGAGGTTGCCAAAGGCAGCAAAGATATTGCCCAAGTTGCATCTCAGGCTAATGCCAGCATAGAGAGTGTATCTAAATCCATAAACGGGGTAGCCAAAGGCAGCAAAGACATTGCCCGCAACGCGGGTGAGGCGGCCAAGGGTGCCAACGTGGTTAGCCAAAGCATGGCTAGCATAGCCGATGGAGCCAAAGACAGCGCCCAAGGCGCAAAGCAGATAAACCAAAATGCCGGCGAATTAGCTAAAATCGCGGGTGATTTGAAAAATGTTCTAAGCCAATTCAGAGTTTAGCTAAATCCTCATACTGTTTCCACTTTTCGTCCACAAAGGTTTGCAATCTGTTTGCAAGCTCCTCTGCGGCGGCAGGGTTGGAAGCGGTTAGCATTTTATAGCGATTCTCGGTATAGATATAATCCTTGACCTTTATAGAAGGGGCTTTGGAATCCAAGACAAAGGGATTTTTGCCTTCTTCGAGGAGTGAAGGAATGTAGCGGAATAGGGGCCAGTAACCGCTATCCACCGCCATTTTCTGCTGGTGCAGCATATAGCGCATATCCTTTATGCCGTGCGAGATGCAAGGGGAGTAGGCGAGTATCAGAGAAGGCCCGTTGTGGGCTTCTGCCTCGCGGAACACCTTTATGGTATGCACGTCGTTTGAACCCATAGCAACCCTGCCCACATAAACATTTCTGTAGCTCATTGCAATTAAACCCAAATCCTTTTTTGGAGCGCGCTTGCCGCTTGCCGCAAACTGCGCCACAGCCGCCAAGTTTGTGCTTTTGCTAGCCTGCCCACCTGTATTGGAGTAAACCTCGGTATCCAAAACGAGTATATTCACATTCTCGCCGCTTGCAAGAACGTGGTCTAAGCCGCCGTAGCCAATATCATAAGCCCAGCCATCGCCGCCCATTATCCACACGCTCTTATGCACTAGGTAATCCGCAATGGATATGAGTTTTGCAGCAACAGGGCTTTTTACGCCTTTTAAAATTTCCTTTAGTTTCTCAACATTTTTTCTTTGAGCGGCAATGCCTGCTTCGTCTATTTGGCTCTGCTCTTTTAATGCTTTTGCTAAGTCTGCTGGGACCTCGCTGATTTGCTCTAGAAGTTCTTGAGCTTGTTTTGCGTGCTGGGTTATTGCCAAGCGAAAGCCTAAACCAAATTCCGCATTGTCTTCAAATAGGGAATTGCTCCAAGTGGGGCCTCTGCCTTCTTTGTTTTTTGCCCAAGGAGTGGTTGGCAAATTTCCGCCGTAAATTGAAGAACATCCTGTTGCATTTGCGATAATCATCCTATCGCCGAATAATTGCGAAGCCAAGCGCACATAAGGGGTTTCGCCGCAACCTACGCACGAGCCGCTGAACTCAAATAGGGGTTCCAAAAGCATAGCGTTTTTAACCAGCTTTGGGTCTATTTTTGTTCTGTCCGCTTCCGGCAGGTTCACAAAGAAATCCCAGTTTTTGCTCTCTTCAACGGCCACTTCTGCTTGTGGGACCAAATTGATGGATTTTTTGTTCGGGTCTGCTTTATCTTTTGTTGGGCACGCTTCAACGCAAACTCCGCAACCGGTGCAATCGTAAGGGCTTGCTTGAACGGTGTATTTAATGTCGCCATCCAATTTAAAGCCTTTGCCTGGCAAACTCTTAAAGCCTTCTGGGGCACCTGCGAGAGCAGAGGCATCGTAGGCTTTGGTGCGAATTGCGGCGTGTGGGCAAACCATAGCGCATTTTCCGCATTGAATGCAGATATCCGCGCCCCAAATCGGGATTTGCAGAGCCAAGTCGCGTTTTTCGTATTTGGATGTCGCTGTGGGGAAAGTCCCATCCACAGGCATTGCGGATACGGGTAGTTCATCGCCGTAACCCTCTATAATTCTTGCAGTTACGGAAGTCAAGAACTTGTCGTTTGTGCCTATCAAGGCGGGCCTGAATGTCTTTGTTGCGGTGACGGAAGCTGGGATTTTTACCTCATGCAAATTCGCGAGCGTTTTATCCACCGCATCCCAATTCTGCTTAACAATATCCTCGCCTTTTTTTAAGTAGCTTTTTTTGATGGAATCTTTGATGTGGCTAATAGCTTCGTCTTTTGGCAAAATTCCGCTTATAGCAAAAAAGCAGGTTTGCATAATTGTATTTATGCGCCGTCCCATTCCTGTATCATGGGCAACTTTATAGCCATCTATAACATAGACGTGCAGTTTTTTATTTATAATCTGTTCTTGAACTTCTTTTGGGAAGGTGTTCCAGGCTTCGTCTGCGGAGGCTTGAGTGTTCAGCAGGAACACAGCGTTTGGCTTTGCATAACGGAGCATATTTATCTGGTCTAAGTGCGGAGTGTGGTGGCAAGCTACAAAATCCGCTTGGTTCAGCTCAATTAGGTAGGGTGCGTGTATGGGTTCTTTTCCAAAGCGCAGATGCGAGGTTGTGCCGCTGCCGCTCTTTTTGGAATCGTAAACGAAGTAGCCCTGCGTGTAATTGTCCGTGTATTCGCCGATTATCTTGATGGAGTTTTTGTTTGCGCCAACCGTGCCGTCTGCGCCCAAGCCATAGAACATGGCCTGGAATAATTTCTTTTCCAAACGGAAGGATTCATCAACTTTAAGGCTTATGTTGCTAACATCGTCGTTTATGCCAACCGTAAAGCGAGTTATGGAATTTGCGCTTGCGGCATTGTCCAAAACGGCCTTTGCACATGCTGGCGTGAATTCCTTTGAGGCAAGCCCATAGCGGCCTGCTATAACCTTTGGCAAAGGGCGCGAACCGCTCATCGCAGCCTCGGAAACCGCAGCAACAACATCCAAGAAAAGCGGTTCGCCAGCAGAACCAGGTTCTTTGCAGCGGTCCATAACTGCTATATTTTTCACGGACTTAGGAAGGGCTTCTAAAAATTCTTTTACTGGAAATGGTCTGTAGAGATGGACGTTTAGCACTCCAACTTTTTGCCCTTTGCTAACCAAAAGCTCAACGGTTTCGCGCACGGTTGCGGCAGCAGAACCCATAACCACAATTACGGTTTCTGCGTCTTGGGCACCAGTATAGTCAACCAGTTTATAGTTGCGTCCCGTCAGCTTGCCTAGCTTATCCATATACTCCTGCACTATTGCTGGGGTAGCGGCGTAAAATGGGTTTACGGTTTCCCTGCCTTGAAAATAAACATCGGGATTCTGGGCTGTGCCGCGTAAAACCGGGGCATCTGGGGTTAAAGCCCTTGCGCGGTGCGCGGCTACAAGATTCTCGTCTATGAGTTCTTTGACTGTTTGCTCTGAGAGTTCCTCTATTTTCATTATCTCGTGGGAGGTGCGGAAGCCGTCAAAGAAGTGCATGAAGGGAACACGGGATTTAAGGGTTGCGGCGTGTGCCACCAGTGCAAGGTCGTGAGCCTCTTGGACATTGCTGGAAGCGAGCATTGCAAAGCCGGTTTGCCTGCAAGCCATAACATCCGAATGGTCGCCGAAAATGGATAGACCTTGCATTGCAAGGGCGCGAGCGCTGACGTGGAACACAACAGGGGTTAATTCACCTGCAATTTTAAACATATTTGGAATCATCAAAAGCAAACCTTGGGATGCTGTAAAGGTAGTAGTCAACGCACCGGCTTGGAGCGAGCCGTGAACCGCGCCAGCGGCTCCGCCTTCCGATTGCATTTCCACAACTCTGGGAACTTGCCCCCATATATTCTTTTTGCCTTGGGCACTCCAGGTATCGCAGAATTCCGCCATTGGAGTTGATGGGGTTATGGGGTAAATAGCAACAACTTCGCTGACTTTGTGCGCAACCCTTGCGGTTGCCTCGTTGCCTTCAACGGCAATCATGCTTTTTGACATAAGGACTCCAAGAAAATTTTTGTTATAATGTAGAAATTTTCGGGATACCCCTTGCCAACTCTGTCAAAAATATGTATATTTTACGACTGTTAACCATTTTTCCTTCCTAAATTAAAGGAGATAGCAAATGAGAAGCAAACTCACAAAAACCGTATTTTTGGCAGGCATTGTGCTTGTCTTGGCATCCATTTTTTCCTGCTCCGAAACTGGCGGCAATAGCTTTAACTACGGTTTCCCATCGTCTAGCAGTAATGACGGTACCGGCGGTTTGCCCTCTTTGCCCTCATCTGGCAGCAATGGCATCGGCTTGCCCTCGTCTGGCAGCAATGGCATCGACCCAGGCAGATCATCTTCGTCAGTCGCCACTGGCGGCGGTTCGTCAAGTTCAGCAGGCACATCGCAGGGCGGCGTAGGCTCTTGCATACACTCAGAATATCCTGTTTGCGGCGAAAATGTATCCCAAGCAGAGTGCCTTGAAGGAGACGGCACTTTTAGCAATTCTGCCTGCAATGCAACAACATACAATTATTGCATAAAGGCAGATAGTTACCCCCCTTCCTGCGATCTTATTGGAAGCACGGCTATGCCTAACAAAGCAAGTTGCCCTGCTGATGAAGATGGGACAAAAGTATTTGCTAGTGAATCTTTTTGCGGCCCAAAAGGCTCATGCATTCTCAGCTATAATATGAGCTTTATGGGTGGGCCGAATCTACAATACTGCCTAGACATGAATAAGGGTATATGTGAGAATATATATGGTGATGCTTTTGGTGCTATAGGTGGCGCAACCTTCCGAACTGGTGAATGTAGCATAGCTGCATATACGTGCTGTGTGGTAGAAGGCGAAGGAGGTAATGTAGTTATACCTATTACAAGTTCCTTCACCAAAAGCACTTGTTATTCCATGGAAGGATTGCTTGCAAGCGCCAGCACATGCGCCTTCCTGCAAGATGACGATGATTAAAAACTTAACTCCTGAATCCCGATAGCGGGATTCAGGCAATTTTTTACATATAATTACAGATATTTACAGATATTTCTTTGCTCTACCCTTGACATTTTTGTCAAAAAAGTGTATATTTTAAGTAAAACGACTATGAGTTAGAAAAATAGTCTTAAGGAGATAAAACTATGATAGCAAGATATCATAAATTCGCACTCACGGCAAGCATAGCACTTGCTATGGCATTAATCTTTTCCTGCTCATCGGATACCAATGATGACACCAAGCCGAGCAGCAATTCCGGCGGGGGAGCATCCTCGCTCGGTAGCGGCAACAGCAGCGGCGGCGGCAATTCTGGCGGCGGTTCATCTTCGTCTGTGCTTGTCAGCGGAGGCGAGGATATTGCAAAGTGGATGAAATATAATCTGAATTACGAAGCTGAAGGCAGCACGTGTTATAGCGGTAAGGCAGAAAACTGCACGAAATACGGCAGGCTTTACAATTGGGCGGCTGCGATGGCATTGCCCCCAAAATGCAACTCCGTTCTTTCCACGAGCGACCCAGAGTGCAAGATAAATACTCCGCACCATAAAGGGCTTTGCCCCGCTGGGCAGCATATTCCTACCAAAGAAGAGTGGGATGCATTGATAACAGCAGCAGGAGGTGCATCTGCGGCAACAAAAACGTTGAAGTCTAGTGACTGGTTTAACGGTACTGATGCCAATTGCAAAGGCACGGACGATTACGGTTTTGCGGCTCTGGCGGGTGGCTATGGCCTTTCCAACGGTACTTTCAAGGAAATAGCGGACATCTACTGCAATGCCGGCAATAGCGGTGCTCGTTGGTGGAGTGCTTCGGAAGGAGGCGATGCCAGCTATGCCTTTAGCAGGTATATGCCGAATAGAAATACTGAAAGCATTAGATTGAACGAAGACAACAAGGGCGACTTCTCAAGCATTCGCTGCTTGCAGGATTATCTCTCCGGCGGCCCATCTTCGCCAAGCACAGGCGGCTCATCTTCGTCAGCCGTAACTGGCGGTTCGTCTTCTTCTGGCGCAGCGCAGGGCGGCGTAGGCTCTTGCACAGTGTCATCTTCTGGTCTTTGCGCTGAAAATATATCCCAAGCCGAGTGCAATAATGGCACTTTTAGTGCTGGCGGCACTTGCGGTGCACAATATACTACGTATTGCTTGTTAATGGAAAGCAATCCTGTTGATTGCAATCTTATTGGAAGCGCGGCTATGCCTAGCAAAGCAAGTTGCCCCGCTGATGAAGATGGGGTTAAAGCATTTGCCAATGAAACTATTTGCGGTGGCTCAAAAGGCTCATGCAAGCTCCAATTGACGGGGTTGAATGAATTCTGCGTAGACGTAAATAGAGGTGTATGCGAGAAATTGTACTCTGAGGCTTATAACGTAACTTTCCAAGCTGGCGAATGCGGCACTACCGCAGAGCAATATCCGTGTTGCCTTTCAGATGATGGAGTTGAATATTTTATCCCCGGTTTCAGCAAAAGCAATTGTTATTCCAAAGGCGGAACGCCTGCAAACGCCAGCGTATGTGTGAATTTTAGTAATTAAAAAATGTCTGAACCCCGATTGGCCAGGATAAATCTGGGGTATCGTGGTTCAGATAATTTTCTACATTCAACCCTAAACAAGGGAAACACAATGAGAGAACAGCTCGCTAAAACCGCAACGGCGGCAGCCCTAGGGCTTGCCTTGGCATTCACATTTGGCTGCTTGGAAGAAGAGAAATCGTCTTCTCCTGGCGGTTTGGCGGCTGTAATTGACCAAGGCAGTTGCTCAAATGCCGTGACTAGCGACAACACCGTATATTGCGGTGGGCAGATTTACAAAACGGTTAAAATCGGCAAGCAAGTTTGGATGGCTAAGAATTTGAACTACGATATCCCCGGCAATGCCACAGATATATGCTATGCAAATATCCCTGCTAATTGCGCAAAATATGGAAGGTTGTATAACTGGGCAACCGCGATGAATCTTCCTTTCAAATGCAATAGCGTTCGTTCCAAAGACGATGCGGATTGCGCCGTAAAGAGTCCCAACCACCAAGGCATTTGCCCTAAAGGATGGCATATTCCTAGCCGTGGAGAGTGGAATTTGCTGATAAATACCGCTGGTTACCCTGGGTTAAAGGCTAAAAGTGGCTGGAAAGATTATGTTGATAACCCCTGCTGCAGCCCACACGATTGTTATCCAGACTGCAAGAAAAAGAAAATAACGCGGTCTGGCAATGGCACGGACAAGTACGGTTTTAACGCCCTGCCAGGCGGAAACGGCGAAGTTGACTGGTGGAGTTCTTCGGATAGGGAAGAATGTTCCGTAAACGATCCTGGCTATTGTGTCGACTGTTATGGCATAACAACCGACAACAACACAGATCGGCAAGCACAAGTGGATTTTGGTGAGTGCTATAAGGGTGCATTTATAAATGTCCGTTGCTTGAAGGATTAAACGTCTATGAGAAAACAACTCGCTAAAACCGTACTCACGGCAGCCCTAGGGCTTGCCTTGGCTTTCACCTTTGGCTGCGATGATAAAGACAGCCCAGCCAGCCCCCCTGCAGTTTTGCCACCGCCTAGCGCGGTTGCGCCCAAGCCGGCAGCGCCAAAGGCGGCGGTTCCAAAGATTGTTCCTTGCCCCAACGCCGCGACTGGCGCAGCTTTTGTGTCTTGCGGCGGACAGGTTTACAAAACCGTTAAAATCGGCAAGCAGGTTTGGATGGCTGAGAATTTGAATTACGATGTGCCCAGCACCGCTACCGATATATGCTATGAATACAAGAAAGAAAACTGCGCCAAATACGGCAGGTTGTATAATTGGGCAACGGCGATGGCCCTTCCTCCCAAATGCAACAGCATTTCCTCTAAAGACGATGCGGATTGCGCTGTAAAGAGTCCCACCCATCAAGGCATTTGCCCTAATGGGTGGCATATTCCTCGTAGTGAAAGATTGGATGTGATATTTGGCGATAAATCCAAGTTAAAGGCTAAGAGTGGTTGGAATAGTTATGACTCTTGCCTCTCAGGTGGTGGTCCAGAACCAGGATGCACTGAGGTAATGCGGTCTGGCAATGGTACGGACAATTACGGTTTCGCGGCTCTGCCTGGTGGTCACCGTTCCAATTATGGCGAAGAGTTTCGTTTCAACGGAATTGGCGGCTATGGTAAGTGGTGGAGTGCTTCGGAGACTTATGCTGGAGCAGCCCAAACAAAGGCAATAAACTCCGACAATGAAGCGGAGGAGGGTGAAGGGGAAAGTGCTAAAGGCGACTTACTCAGCATTCGTTGCTTGAAGGACTGAGTTCTCTTTAAAAATATTTTGTATTTTCATATAAATAAGACTGGAGATTGATTATGCTAGAGATTGATGAATTGAAACTTATAAATGCAGCTCTCTATGTGATGGGGAAACTTACTCCTGAAGAACGTGATTTTCATAAAATCTTAAAAATATTCTGGTTTGCCGACCTGAAACATATAAAAGAATATGGAAGACCCATAACTGAAGATGCTTACTACAAAATGAAAGATGGTCCTGTGCTTACTTTGTTGTATGATATTTTCAAAGCCGTTAGAGATAATAACGAACCTTTATGTAGTAAATACTCACAATGTATTGAAGTTTATGGAAATCATATGATAAATCCTTTGAAAAGGGCCAATATGGATTATCTTTCTGGTTCAGACATAGACGCTTTAGATAATTCCATTGAAGAAAATAGATCATTTACAAAAGATGAATTGTCAGATAAATCTCATGGATTGGCTTGGGAAAAATCATTCCTATCCAGTGAGATTCGTCTAGAAACTATATTAGACGAACTTGATATGCAAGGTAAAGCTAGAAAAGAAGTACTCGAAGCGAAAGCATTTGCTAGGGCATTTGCTTAAAAATGTATTTTAAGAGAGGAACAATTATATGGACCGATCTTTCCGTTTGGGATATGCCTCATGGGAAATATGCGGTTACGATTGGAGAAAACGATACTTTATTAGGCTTTTGCTTGATAAATACTGAAAAAAGCCCATTTCCCGCAAAAGAAAAGTTTCAAGTGGAAGTACTCTTCAAAAACAATAAATTTTTAGATCACGATTCTTTTATTGATTGTGCTGAAATATTTTATATAGATAAAGATAAAATAGATGAATTATATAAAAATGGAAAAGTAAAAATAAAAGGACAGTTATATAGCAACGACATGGAAAAAGTATTGCATTATGGAAAATGCGATGAAAACAAAGTTTTAACTCCAAAGAAAAAAAACTTTTTTCAATGAACGCTCTAACTCTAACCAAATTCCCTATTTATTACTTCCAAAACATTTTACCCGCCCAGCCCTTGACAATTTTGTAAAAAAATGTATATTTTTGTTATATGGCTACGAGTCATAAAAATGGCTTAAGGAGAAAAAACATGATAGCAAAATATCATAACCTCGCACTCACGGCAGCCCTAGGGCTTGCCTTTGTTTTCACCTTTGGCTGCGATGATAAAGACAGCCCCGCCAGCCCCCCTGCAGTTTTGCCACCGCCTAGCGCGGTTGCGCCCAAGCCGGCAGCGCCAAAGGCGGCGGTTCCAAAGATTGTTCCTTGCCCCAACGCTGCGACTGGCGCAGCTTTTGTGTCTTGCGGCGGACAGGTTTACAAAACCGTTAAAATAGGCAAGCAGGTTTGGATGGCTGAGAATTTGAATTATGATGTCCCCAGTACCGCTACCGATGTATGCTATGAATACAAGAAAGAAAACTGCGCCAAATACGGCAGGTTGTATAATTGGGCAACGGCGATGGCCCTTCCTCCCAAATGCAACAGCATTTCCTCCAAAGACGATGCGGATTGCGCTGTAAAGAGTCCCACCCATCAAGGCATTTGCCCTAGCGGGTGGCATATTCCTCGCTCTGAAAGATTTAATGTGATAATAAGTGGCTATGTATCCAAGTTAAGGACTAAAAGTGGCTGGAATAGTTATGTGCATGACCCCTGCTGCGGACACGAGTGCATTCCGGGATGCACTGAGAGTAAGGTAACGCTGTCTGGCAATGGCACGGACAGTTATGGCTTCGCGGCTCTGCCAGGCGGTTACGGCTCCATGTATAAAGGCAAATTAACTTTCTACGGCATTGGCGGAGCAGGCTTTTGGTGGACTGCTACCGAACTAGGCGATGATAAAGCCAACGGTTCGAGAATATTCAGCGATGACAATTACGAAGGTGATGATGATAACGATAAAGTCAACTTACTCAGCATTCGTTGCTTGAAGGATTAAATGTCTATGAAAAAACAATTCGCTAAACTCGCACTCACGGCATCCATAGTGCTTGCCTCGGTACTCACCCTTTCCTGCTTGGAAGACAAAGGCAATAGCAGCAGCAACCCAGCCAGCGGCGGCGATGGCGGTGGCGGTGGTGAGCAAACTTACAAGACCGTTAAAATTGGCGAGCAAGTTTGGATGGCGGAAAATCTCAACATAGGAATGGGCAACTCAATATGCTATGGAAATGAGGAAGCCAACTGCAAGAAGTATGGACGGCTTTATGACTGGGAAACGGCTAAAGCGGCGTGTCCCTCTGGCTGGCGTTTGCCTAGCGACAATGATTGGGGCAGGCTTATGCGCTATGTGCATTCGGAGAACAATAACCGCACCGCAGGCAAATACCTTAAAGCCAAGAGCGGCTGGAACGATAAAAGCGAAGGAGGCTCTGGCAACGGCATAGACAAGTATGACTTCGCAGCTCTTCCGGGCGGCTACCGCCTATCCTCAGGGAAAGGCGGCAGTTTCGACAACTTAGGCAACTACGGCATTTGGTGGAGTTCATCAATTGATAATAGCACAGAGTACAACCAAGCCTACTACAGATTCATAGACTATAACCAAGATGGTGCCTTCCGCGCTCAGGACGAGACTGATGCCTTGTTCAGCGTCCGTTGCGTGCAAGGAGACGAGCCGCCTTCTTCTGGCACGATTGCTGGCGAGACTTTTGTAGATAATCGCGATAGCAAAACATACCGATATATAAAAATAGGCACCCAGACTTGGATGGCGGAAAATTTAAATTTCAAAACCCAGGATCGCACCAGCCGTTGCTATCCAACAAGCGGCTCAATAAACAATAATGATCTTGATAACTCTAATTGCGATAAATATGGCAGGCTATATAGTTGGAAAGTGGCGAAGGCCGCTTGCCCTAAAGGTTGGCATTTACCAAGCAATGCAGATTGGAATGTTTTGCTGAAATACACCAATCCGAGTTGCCCTCAGCAGCCGCGCTCCACAGAAGAAAGCGGCACCATTTGCGCTGGCGCAGGAGCCAAGTTAAAGGCTGGTAGCGGTTGGGATGATGATGGCTACGGCGAAGACACTTATGGTTTTGCGGCTCTGCCGGGTGGCCGCAAAACGGGAGTTGGCGATGATTTTGATATCATCGGCACCGGCGGTGCATGGTGGAGTGCCGACAACTACCACAGCATGGGAATGTACAGCGACCTTGAAAACACCGCAATGGGCGAAAGCAATAAGAATTCTTTGCACAGCGTCCGTTGCGTGAAGGATTAACCTTGCCAAACCTTGCAAAGGCAGACACGTGTGTCTGCCTTTTTGCTATTAAACGTCAACAGTTGTTTGACAAATAGGTATAACAGACATTTGGTAAAGAATTTGTAGATGGACGTTCTTACTTTTCTGGTAAAATGCAGCGATTTTGCTTTTTTTACTCTTTTTCTCAAAATATTTGTTATATTTCATAGCGAAACTTTAAAAAGGGCTATTTATGAAAGCAAAAAAAAGAAAAATGCGTATGCCTCCGACAGATGGAAGCATAAAGCTGTCAAAATATGCTTTGTGGTGCTTGAAGCATCCGAATGGCATACCTATGATTATTCACGATATGCGGGCGGTAATGAAATAATATGCGTTATTTCAAATACAATAAATATCAGTTCAAGGAGTATAGAGGAAATTGTTCATTTGTTAAGAATAGGCAAGGTTGAAGTTTCGCGATGGAAAGAGACAAAGGACATTTTTAACCACATAGACGAAATAGGATTTTCGGTTGATTACTTTAAAAAAGAACATATATTAACACTTGGCAAACTAATTCCTATCCCCGACCATAAAGACCCTGTTGACCACGCTATTATGGCACACGCGATAACTAATAAGGTTACTCTTGTTAGTTCTGATGAGAAAATGCGTTTTTATGGGGATCAGGGGTTGAGGTTTGTTTGGAATAGGGTGTAGATTTTTTATCTTTAATAGAGGTATTTTATGCAAGTAAAAGATTCGGCAACAATAGGTTCTCATAGCAAATTATTTAAATAATTCTTTTTGTCCGACTTATTGAACCCTTGACAACTTTGTCATTTTTTTGTATATTTAATTTTAAATTATGACTCTTGATTTAAAAAAGGAAGTAAGTTTATGAAAAAATATCTTATCCCGTTGTTTTTTGTGCTTTTAGGCTGCGGCGAGCACACGTTAGAGGAATTGCTCGGCGACCTTACTGATAGTTCCAGCAGCAAGGGTTCTAGCAATGTGAGCAGTTCGTCTGGTGGCAACGGCAGCAATTCCGGTGGCAACTCTGGCGGTGGTGGCAATGGAGGCGTTGTTTACGGCACTTCTGTAACTTATCAGGGCGAGACTTATCCAACGGTTATCATCGGCAGTCAAACTTGGTTCCAGCGCAATTTGAATTATGCTGCCACTGGCAGCAAATGCGGCGGAACGGATGGTTTTCTCAAAAGTGAAAATACGATAAACTGTGACAAATACGGTCGTCTATACAAATGGATAACGGCTATGAAATTGCCTGCAAGCTGCAACACCAGCCTTTGTTCTTCGTCAATAGGTAATCCACATCAGGGCATTTGCCCTACTGGTTGGCATATACCGAGCAATGCAGACTGGGACAGGTTGTACCGTTATGCTGATGGCACAAGCGGTACATCAAGTCCTTACGGCAGTTCCACAGCTGGCAGATATTTAAAATCAACGAACGGCTGGAATCACGGAAGCAACGGTCTGGATAAGTTCGGGTTTGCGGCTCTGTCTGGCGGTTACGGCTATTCTTATGACCAGTTCAGTGTTGAAGGTAACTCCGGCGACTGGTGGAGTGCCAGCACTGATACTATCTACGCTTACAGCCGGTATATGGACAGCTTCGGCGATAAAGCCAGCTACGATGGCAAAGATAAGGAAACCTACTTGTTGCCTGTTCGTTGTTTGCGAGATTAAAGCACTTTGCGTTAATTGTATGAACCCCGATTCAAAAAGGAAGTGAATTTATGAAAAAATATCTTATCCCGCTATTTTTTGTGCTTTTAGGCTGCGGAGAGCATTCGCTTGAGGAATGGCTTGGCGGTCTTTCTGAAAGTTCAAGCAGCGAAGAGGACAGCAGCTCGTCATCGTCAAGAGGTGGTGGCTTGTCTTCATCGTCAGTAGGCAGCGGCTTGTCTTCATCGTCAGTAGGCAGCGGCTTGTCTTCATCGTCAATAGGCAGCGGCAATGGAGGCGTTGTTTACGGAGCAGATGTAAGTTATCAGGGTGAGACTTACCAGACGGTTGTGATAGGTACTCAAACTTGGTTCCAGCGCAATTTGAATTATGCTGCCACTGGCAGTAAATGCGGCGATGGCAACAGCCTAAGTGACGCGAATACTGCAACTTGCGATACCTACGGTAGGCTTTACAACTGGGCAACGGCTATGAAATTACCTGCAAGTTGCAACACCAGTTCTTGTTCTTCGTCAATAGGTAATCCACATCAGGGCATTTGCCCTACTGGCTGGCATATACCGAGCAATGCGGACTGGGATACATTGATGACAGAAGTTGGCGGTTCTGTTATACTTGGCAGTTCTATTTTTGCAGGCAAGTATTTGAAAGCAACTAGCGGTTGGGCTAATAGCTCTTATGGGCGTTCTGGCAACGGCACAGATGATTTTGGTTTTACGGCTCTGCCGGGCGGCAACGGTGATTCCGGTGACGGTTTCCTCTATGTTGGCTATGGCGGCTACTGGTGGAGTGCCAGCGAGAAAGATGGCGACAGCGCCTACCATCTATCCATAAGGTACTTCGACGAGAGTGCAGGCTGGTACTACTACGATAAGGACTTCTACTTGATGAGCATTCGTTGCGTGAAGGATTAAAAGCACCGTCATTTTTCTATATTCCAGCTACGCCGCTCGGATGGTGGAATGGTAGACACTGGGGACTTAAAATCCCCTGATCGCAAGGTCGTGCGAGTTCAAGTCTCGCTCTGAGCATACTATGAAGAGTTCTATAGATAAATGCGTTCTCGCCTATTCAGGCGGTTTGGACACATCGGTGATAATTCCCTGGCTTATAGAGAATTACGGGTGTGAGGTTGTGGCTTTTGCTGCGGATTTGGGTCAAGGCGATTGCGATGCCCCGGCTTTAAAAAAGAAAGCCATTGCAAGCGGAGCCTCCAAATGCTATGTGCTGGATTTGCGCAAGGAGTTTTTGGAGGATTATGTGTGGCCCACCATGAGAGCCGGAGCTAAATACGAAGGCACTTATCTATTGGGAACCTCATTCGCAAGGCCCTTGATAGCCAAACATCAGGTGCTAATAGCGCAAAAAGAAAAAGCGGATGCCGTGGCTCACGGAGCCACAGGCAAAGGAAATGACCAAGTTCGCTTTGAGCTTACATACATGGCTTTGGACCCTCGCTTAAAAGTCATCGCCCCTTGGAAAGACCCTAAGTGGCACATACACAGCAGGGAAGAAGCCATAGATTATGCGGAGAAAAGGCACATTCCCCTCAGCGGAATTTCAAAAAAGAAGATATATTCCGAAGACGGAAATTTGTGGCATCTATCGCACGAGGGCGGGATTTTGGAATATCCCGGAAAAGAGCATAAGTACGATATGCTAAAGCTCTCCAATACATTTGAGAAAGCCCCGAACAAACCGGAATATGTTAAGATAACCTTTGAAAAAGGAAATCCGGTTTCTTTGAACGGCAAAAAAATGGATGCCGTGGCTCTGCTAACAGAGCTGAACAAAATAGGCGGCAAGCACGCTTGCGGGTTGTTGGACATTGTTGAGAACAGGCTGGTTGGGTTAAAGAGCAGGGGAGTTTACGAAACCCCCGGCGGAACGCTTTTATACAAAGCGCACGAGCTTTTGGAATCCCTAACGCTGGATAAGGCAACGCTTGCGGAAAAACAAAAACTCGCTCAAACCTACGCATTTTTGACTTACAACGGCGAGTGGTTCACCCCGCTTCGCCAAGCATTGGATGCTTTTGTGAACGAAACGCAAAAAACGGTTACGGGGGATGCAACTTTAAAACTCTACAAAGGGAATGTAATCCCCGCTGGGGTTCATAGCCCATTTAGCCTTTACGACCCAGACTTAGGCGGTTTTTCCGATGTTGATTTCTACGACCAGAAAGATGCCACAGGATTCATCCGCTGTTTTGGGCTTCCGTTAAAAACCAGAGGGATGCTTTTGGGCAAAAAAAATCCAGTCAATTTTGGCATTTGATATGAAAAAGCTGCTTTTCATTTCGCTATTGCTTGCCCTTGTCCTTGCTGGTTGCGGGCAGCAGCAGAAAGCAGTTGTAAACACCGAATCAACGGTCAAGAGCAGTTCATCTAGTTCCGATGCCCATATTGTTGCTAAAGCCAGCAGCAGCTCAAAGAAAGCGGTGGAGAGCAAGCCCGAAGAGGTGAAATCGCTTACGGACATCCGTGATGGCAAACAATACAAAATAGTTGCCATAGGCAATCAAATCTGGATGGCTGAAAACTTGAACTACAATGTAATTGGCAGCAAATGCTATGATAATAAATCCACCAACTGCGACAAATACGGGAGACTGTATAATTGGTCAGCAGCGACTAAATCGGGTTGCCCCAAGGGTTGGCATTTGCCTAGCAATGCGGAGTGGGATGTTCTGTACCGCTATGTAGAAGGCACAAACAGCACAGATAGCCCTTATGAGAGCAACGTGGCAGGCAAATACATTAAAACGAGAAGCGGCTGGAATCAAAATGGCAACGGCGATGACAAATTCGGCTTTTCCGCCATGCCGGGTGGCTTTGGCAATCCCGATGGTTATTTCAACTTTATTGGCAGCAACGGAGTTTGGTGGAGCAACAGCGAGTACGAAGGCTACTACGCCTACAACCGGCATCTAACTTACATAGACGATGGCGCTCATTGGAGCTACAACGATAAAGGCAACTTGTTCAGCATTCGCTGTTTGAGGGATTAACCAGCTTATTGAACTCTTTTCCTCTTTCCTTGTAATTGGCGAATAGGCCAAACGAGGCGCAAGCGGGGGAGAGCAGAATTGCTCCGTTGCCTGGGGTGTTTTCCAAGCACCATTCAAAGGCGGTTTGCAGGTTTTCAAAAATTTGCATTGCCGCTTTGCAGTTCTCTGTTTGCAGCGATTTTTGCATACGCTCTGCCGTTGCTCCTATTAAAGCAACCCCTTTGAGCAGGTTGTTTTTTGCGAGTTTTTGCGAGAGTTCCGTGAAATCGGCGTGTTTTTCGGAGCCGCCTAGTATAATTATAAACGGTTTGCTCATGGACTCTGCCGCAGACATCGCGGCTTCTGGGCGCGTAGAATACGAGTCGTTGTAAAAATCCAGATTTTTGTTTTTGAAAACTTTGCTCCCTATTTTCTGCAAACGGAATTCCAAACCCTCATAGCTTTTCAAATGCTCCATGCAAGCGGAAACGCTAATCCCAAGGGATTGCAAGGCTAGCACAGCCGCCGCCATATTTTGCAGTTGGTGTGCGCCTGTTATTTTGCACTCATTTATGGATAACGAGTGCCCCTCAATTTCTATGCTACTGCCTTTTACATCAAACGCTTTTTTAATCGCGCCGCTTTGATTTGCTATCTGCGTTGCCCCCTCGGAAGCGGCGTTGTAAATGCAGTAATCATCTCTCTTTTGCCAGCGAACCAGGTTGGCTTTTGCGTCTCTGTATTGTTCAACGGATGTATGCCAATCCAAATGCTCCGTTGTGGTTTGCAAAACCACGCCTATTTTCGGTGAAATCCCAAGCGTCATCAGTTGAAAAGAACTCAATTCCAAAATGAACACAGTATTTTTATCCATCAGCAAATTTTTATATTGCAATAAATCCAAAGCGGGCACTCCAAAGTTCCCACCTATTTTATGCGGAATTTTCAAGGCTTCTAGGCAGTGCGCAATCATAGAAACGCAGCTTCCCTTTCCGAGTGTGCCCGTAACCCCGATTATAGGAATATGCGGGTAATCGCGCTGCATTATCTCAAAGAACAGCTCTATTTGGCTGGTTAGCTCCGCTCCATTTTTTTGGGCATTTAAAATTTCCTTTTGCAAAGGGTAAACGCCCGCTGAACGGATTATGGTTTTGCAGTTTTGCAAATTGTCCAAATAGTTTTCACCGTTGCTCTTGTCAAAGATGGAAATTTCCTTTATGCCGTTTTCCTGCAAAAATTTCAAGGTGCTTTTGCCTTCCACGCCAAAACCTAAAATCCCTACTGGTTCCTTTAACACAATCATTCCCACTCAATAGTCGCTGGCGGTTTGTGGGTAACATCGTAGAATAACGCTCCGGCGCCCGCCTCTTTCAGTTTTGGCCACAAATCGTCTTTCAGCAGGTCTTTGTCTATTTTCGCAAAATCGGCGGTCATGGCCTCTGAACTGTTCACAGGGCGCATAACAATGCAGGGTTTGCCCATAGTTCTAAGCGGCAAAAGAACAACTGGCATTTGCCATATTTTTTTGTATAAACCATTTCTGTTCAAAAATTTAAGGCATATATCGTCAAAAATTCTTAGAATATCAAAATTTTCTTTTGTGCAATATTGCTCCACAGTTTTATAAGGTGCATCTGCAATGCTCCCCACCAGCCATACAGAGCGGTTAATTTCCTTGAAGCGGTTTATAAGGGAAGTGCAGTGCTTTTCCAAAAAATCCCAAGAGAGGTCGTTCTCTATTAGCAAAGGTTGTGCATAAGTCCTTGCATCTCCTTGCACCCCTACGCTTTTTATGGGCAAGAGCATTGCTTCTATGGAAAATTCATCTAAGGCTTTTTTCAGTTCGGGAATTTCGTCAAGCGTTTTGCCAGCGGCTTTTCCATCGCTGCACAGCAAACGCACTCCAAGTCCAGGGCCTGGGAATGGATGCCGCCATATAAACTTTTGCGGTATGCCAAGTTCTTCGCCTAAAATCCGCACCTCGTCTTTGTACAAATCAGCCAAAGGCTCTAAAAGCAAGCCCTCTTCTTGCAAATCCAATATGCCCTTCACTCGGTTGTGGTGGGTTTTTATAAGGTCTGCGTTTTCCGTTCCGCCGCTCTCTATGGTGTCTGGGTAAATTGTGCCTTGGGCAACCATCCATTCATCAACTGCCAAAGATAGCCGCAGCATCTCATGGTCTTTAATTTGCAAAAAGGTTTCGCCTATTATGTTTCGTTTTTTTTCAGGCTCTATAACCCCGCTCAGAGCGGATATAAAATCTTCGCTTGCATCGCACATCTGCAAATTTTCCATTCCCTCTTCGTTAAAATAATCAAAAATCAAATTGCTCTCGTTAAGGCGCATCATTCCGTTGTCTATGTGCAAACCCAAAACCCTTTCGCTGCCAAGAACCCTATTCAAAAGCACAAACGCAACGGTGGAATCCACGCCGCCGCTTACCAGCAAAAACACCTTTTTTTCACCAACCGCCTCAAGTATTTCCTCGCTTATCTGCGGCAGGTAGCTCTTTATGTCCCATGATTTTTCACATTCGCATATATCAAAAGCGAAATTCATCAAGAGCTTATCGCCATGCTCGGTGTGTTTAACTTCCGGGTGAAATTGTATCCCGTAAATTTTTCTCTCGCTATTTTCAACAGCGGCAAATTCGCAGTCGTCTGTGCTTGCAACAGCCTTAAAACCGTTTGGCAGCTTTGAAACGTGGTCTCCGTGGCTCATCCAAACATGGTTTTTCGCAGGTATGTTTTTCAGCAAAGGGCTATCGCTTTTTGAAATCTGCAAATCAGAAATCCCGTATTCATTCACCTTTCCTGGGCTAACCTCTCCGCCCAAGCATTGCGCTATGAGTTGATGCCCGTAGCAAATTCCTAGAATTGGAACATCAGAATTTAATATATCCTCATTGAATTGCGGGGCTTCAGGAGAGTAAACGCTTGTAGGGCCGCCGCTGAAAATTATGCCTTTTACGTTGCTCAGTTGTTCGATGGGGCAATCGGGATGGAATATGCGCGTGAAAACGCCAAGCCTTCTAATTCTGTTTGCGATTAAATGGGCATATTGCCCACCAAAATCCAAAACGGCAATCGTGTCCAAGGGTTCTGGGTTCATATTACCGCCGTATAAGGCTCCTCAGCAAAAATGGATGTGCAAATGCGAATAATATCATAGGAGGCAAAGACGCTATAACCGAAAACGCCATTAAAAGCTCAGGGCGGCTTACCATTTGACCAACAACCATTCTTATGCCTACCGGTAAGGTGGCTGTGCTTGAATCTGTTGAGAGAATCCATATAAGCATAATTTCGTCCCATGCAAAAAGGAATACATAAATGAGGCAAGTTGCGAGCGCAGGGCGAATAGCCGGAATTATCACTTTCCAAAACGCCTTGAACAGCGTACAGCCGTCCATCATGGCAGATTCTTCTAAACTTTCTGGGATAGCCTTAAACATATTGTACATAAATTGCACGGTTAAAGGTAAAAAGAATACGGTATTTACCAATATTATTATAGCAAAATTGTTGAACATTTGCAGAGATTTCACCTGTAAAATTACGAATATTACAAAAACCGGTATTAAAAATGGAAGGCTGGAAAGCACTTGCGAAGAGAACACTATTTTTGCAAAAGTGTTCTTTCCAAAAAATTTAAGACGAGCTATAGCATAACTCGGAAATATAGCGAGGAGAGTACAGAGCAGGCTTATGGATATGCTTATTAGCAATGAATTTTTAATAAATGACCATAGCGGCATAATCATAGTTATGTCTTGGTAATTGCTCCATTGAAGCGTTCTTTTGCCTTTTGGGATGGAGCTTGTTCTAACTGTCTTATTTGAATTATCCAGAACTGCCAATTTTCCATCGCTATAACCTAGCCATTTATAGCCCTTTTCGTTCTCGTAGTAATAGCTTATAAGCGGAGAAACTGCTATATGCTTTTTCAATGGCTCGGTTTTGAGTTTGCGGAAATCAAATATTATGCTTCCGGTTCCATAACTTATGAGAATTTTGCTATCAGACATAGTTTTGAGGTATAAATTTTGTTCGTCCAAATAGGGTAGTTCATATTCGCCAAACATAAAATTGTGCGTCACTTTTCCGGCATCAAATTGAATGATGCTAAATCCAATATCGTGAGTCACCAAAACTTCGTAATAAGATATTTGAATTATATTTTGAATAGAAGAATTGGGCAGCCCCGTAGTTTCCGTAATCCAGGAGAGCTGATTTGTTTCGGTATCAAAAATTGCAATACCGGGGAAAAACCCTCCGCGAATGCCCATTATAATTTTATCGCCAGCAGATAAAACAGAAAGACCGGAACTCGCAACCTGGCTAACCCATATATCATGCCAGGGAAAGTATTTAAAGCGCGATATTTTGTTTGGGAATAATTCGGAGAGGCAAAAGCGAAAGAGCAAGCGTTTTTCTTTTTCAGTTGGCTTTTCAATTTTGAATAGGTTGTGTATTTGCGGGTTAAGCCAGCCGTCCCATGTTTTCCAATAACCGAGAATTGAGTTGAGAACTTTATTGTTCGTCAATATCCAGTTGAGTTGCCCTATAATTTCCTCTGAGCGGTAAAATTTAATTCCCGCCAATGTAGATATTGTTGTATCTCCAAATTTATCTGGTAGCGCAGCCGAGGAATTCAAATTATCAGCAAGCCATGAAAAATGCTCCGGCAAAATATCGCTGTAAGCAAAAAACCTGGAATGGTCAAGGGTTTCGTAGCTCTCTTTTAAAAAATCCCAATTATAAGAATTTTTTGGGGTTTTACGTTCCAAATCTATTTCTATCAAACCTTTATTTGCGCTAAATGCCCAAAGCGAATTATTATTCTGCGCATAAACTGTTGCAACCGAATTTATATCTGCTATTCGTTCTCCTTTATAATTTGAGGATGGGGAGAATTCATATATATGCCCCAAATACGATGCGGCTATTTCAGAGCCATTTTTCTGTGGGGCAAAAAATACAACTGCATTGTTTCTATTCTGCGGGAAAAAAAACGACTGATTTATATCATCTGCATTTAGAATGGATAGCCATACCATAAATAAAATTGGAATCACGCTTATCAAAGTGAGAATCCATGCGACCACTATCTTTTCTGTTTTAAGATTTCGCATTGCCTTCACCTATATTTCTGTAATAATACAAAGTAAAAATTCCCACAAACACCATGAGCATTGTAGAAAGGCTTGCGCCAATTCCCAAATTCCAATATTGAAACGCTGTACGGAATATATATGGAATTATCATATCTGCGCCCTTGCTTGGAGTTATGGTTCCATTGCCGAACATCATCACAACTATGTTGAAATTGTAAATATTTATTATAAAATTTTGAATTAGCACGGCTATAAAAACCGGGCGGAGAATGGGCAGCGTTATATAAAAGAATTTATCAATTTTATTTGCTCCATCTAGCGTTGCGGCTGTATTTATATCCTCTTCAATTGAATGCAACCCTGCTAAAAATAAGAGCATTGAATAGGGCCAATAATGCCATATCGCTGGGATTGCCACGGCTAGCACGGAATATTTGTGGTCCAGCCATCGAGGTGCTATAAGCTGCCCCAATTCATTATAATCCCATTGTATTCCAAACCAACTCGAATATATATCAAAATTCAAAACATCAAACAATAGGGAATTCAGGATGTTGTTATTTTGCTGAAAAATATAACCGAAGAAAATTCCAACCACATAGCTTGGAATAGACCAAGAAAGCATTATCAGAGCTATGACTATTCCCCTGCCTTTAAAAGGCTCCCTTAAACAGAGGGCTGCCAGCAGCCCAATAGCGGTTACGCCAAACGTGGTGATGATGGTGTATATCACGGAATTTCTAACCGCGTTTATAATCCCATCTTGCATAACGGCTGTTGCATAGTTATCAAAATACGCGAAAGAATCAAACCATTGCCCTGGATTGTTTTCTACGTCAAATAAACTTATAAGAGCGTTGCATAAAACTGGCAAAAATAGAAAAAGCAAAAAGATGATGCTTGTTGGCAAAACAAAAAACAATACAAATCGCTTGCGTAGATATTTCATAGATTTTCCTTGCTTTGCGTTTTTAACGAATTTTTGCTTATGATGTTATTTATTTCCCTGTCTGCCGCTCTGAGTTCCGCATCTATTTGATTTTTTGGCCATTGCTTGCCTTCTGAGTTAGCTATTATGTTGAAAATATTATTGAATCTCTTTGTTAAAACATCGGTTTCTATTGCGCCCCAAAAAGAAACGGATGGGTAGCTTACGCCTTTTTCCACTATTTTCTGAAATATCTGCTGGATTTGATTATCCGAAAAATAGGATAAGTTATAGGTTTCCGATAGAGCTGGCAAAAACCCCGATATTCTGGAGAACTGGAACTGCACATCGCTTTGGGTTGTCAAATATCTCAGAAGCGTCAAGGATTCTCTTTTGACGTTTGTTGAACTGAAAACACCCAAATTTGAGCCACCTAAAAAATATTTCCCTTCCGTGCCTTTTTTTGCCGTTGGGGGAGTTATGCAGCCATATTCCAAAACAGATGTGCCTTGAAGAAGGGTTTGATTTTTTAAATACATGGATTTTGATGTTGTTTCGCCTATAAAGGCGACTTTTCCCTGGTCAAAATCGGTGCTAACGCCAGCCGTTGTTTTGTCTAAGTTTGAATAATCATTGTAGCCGTTTTTCACAAAATCCAGATAGAAATAAATACCGTTTAATGTGTTGCTATCCAGCAAATTGCTTTTTGAAAAGTCTTTGGATAAAAAAGAACCATTTGCGCTGAAAATCCACGGAGCAAAGTTATGAACCACATTCCAATCATTCTTGGCGGGATACGCCATTGGGCTTACAACTTTGCCGTTGATAGATATTTTGGAATCTTTTATTTTTTGCAAAATGTTTACAAAATCCTCTCTTGATTTTATTGAATTTGGATTTACGTCAATGGAATTTAAAACATTTTTATTATAGTAAAAAGGCCGCACATCCAAAAACCACGGTAGCGAGGTTATATTGGCGGAATTTTTTGGCTTCATTGTCTCTCTTGAACCCGCTATGAATAAATTTGGATTTCCCCAAATCTGTACAACGGAATCCAGCGGCATAAGCGCGCCTATGTCGGTTAAAGACGCAGCCCAAGTTGAAGGAACCTGTACAACATCGGGGCCGTTGCGAGTTGCCGCCGCCAACACTATTTTTGAAAAACCGCTGCCCCAATCCAAAATTGTGACTTCTACTTTTATCCCTGGATTTTCTATGTGAAAATTTTTCAGGATTTTATTCATGTCGTCTAAAGGTTTAGGGGTATTGTTAAAAATCCATAAGCTAACTACTTCCCCAGAAGCTGTTTCTTTACATGAACAGATAAAAAACAGCGGCAAGGTTAGCAAAAAAAACAGCAAAGGTCTGTTCATATAACAATTTTTCCGTCCGCAAATAGGTGAATTCCGCTTTCGGAAAGTTCGGTATATACGGTATCTCCAAGTTCGTAGTGTTCGTTTAGGGATATTTCAACAGCCAATGTTTGTTGTTCGCGTGAGACATATAAAATAGATTGCGAGCCTGTGTATTCCTGCATTTCAACGATCATGGGAATGGCATTGGGCTTTTCAGGGACTATTCTGAGATTTTCTGCCCTGACGCCTATTTTTGCTCTTTTATAATATTTAACTGTGTCCTCAATTTTTTTTGGAACGGTTATAGAGTAAGATGCGTCTATCAAGTTGAGGACGTTGCAATCGTCTCCAGTTTCAAATTCAATGAAGTTCATTTCCGGATAGCCTATGAATCTGGCTACAATTTCGTTTGCTGGTTTGCTGTAAAGTTCGTAGTTTGTGCCAATTTGCTGAATCTTCCCGCCGTTCATGCAAACTATGCGGTCTCCCACGGTCATGGCTTCGGATGGATTATGTGTTGCATATACAACGGTTGCCTGCAAGTTTATGCAAAAGCGTTTTATCACTGACTGCATTCTTATTTTTAAATGGGAATCCAATTCGGAAATAGGTTCGTCAAAAATCAAAACTTGTGGGCGTTTCACAAATGCGCGAGCTATGGCCGCAAGCTGTTTCTGCGAGCTAGACAACTGCTTTGGGGTTAAATCCAGCAAGTTGGATATCTCCAGCAGGGATGCAATTTCGGCTATCCTAGCATTTATGGTTTCTTTGGGCATGTTTGCAATTTTAAGCCCAAACTCTAAATTTTTTCGCAAGGTTAAGTGAGGGTAAAGAGCCTGCGATTCAAGCACCATCGCCAGCTTTTCGTAATTGGGAGAAAATTCGTTTAGGCTTTTGCCATCGAAAAGCACGGTTCCCGAATTCGGTTTAATTAAACCAGCTATTACTTTTAGTATTTGGGATTTTCCGTTGTTGATGGGAGCCACCAGAGCCAAAAACTCACCGGCTTTTATATTCATGGATATATCGCTAACAGAAATATCTTCGGAATTTTTTCCTTGTAGCGTAATTTTCTCTAGGGATATATTTACCATAGCTTTGCCTATTCCTGAGTTTCTGAATCTTTGCCTGGCGCTTTTAAATCAAATAATTTGCGAATAGAGTCATAGTATATTTCGCTGTTCTCATTGTTCTTGCCCAAGTGAGCGTAGTCGAGCGCGATAATAGCCACTTCCAGATTGTTGTTTGCGTCTTTCACAAACTCGCTCGTGGACACATTTATTTCCGTTAAATCCACGACATAGGTATCCCATTCTTCACTTTCGGAGGTTTCAAAGGCTTTCTCCTGGCTGGTCACCATGCGTATGGTTGCCAGCGGTAGAAGGAATGCCAAAGTTTCTTCTACAACTTGTCTATTTTCCTCTTCTTCCACCCAAACCAAGATACGGCGGGATTTGTAGTCATAAGAGTATTGTGGAACGGATTTCTCCTCTTGTGGCTCTTCATCATCAAAATCATCCTCCAAGAGCTCTTCTTCGTCTTCTAATTTTACCATAAAGGTAATATAGTAAATGCCACTGTTGTCCGGTAAAGAATAATTTGTATTAAAAAATAGCGAAATTGACGGGAAAACAGCGTTTTTCCGTCTTTTACCAAAGTCAAGCCTCCCCTAATCAAACAATATCAAATAACATAATCGGTGACTATATTCGGTTTTATGAAAACGGCTGTCCGGTAAAAAAGACTGTATTTAGTCGTTCCTTAAAAAAGCCATAAAGCCAAAGAAATCCGAAAGAAAATGATAAAAGGGGTTGCAATTTTCTACCATAATTGTTATATTTTAGGTATAAAAAGCGGTAGAAAAATGATAGGAA
>Ga0268262_10001255_pt1 | contig 31790 bp, 12 predicted proteins | sample TergutNc150P3_FD_190354 | JGI IMG/M metagenome (GOLD analysis project Ga0268262, IMG submission 190354) | Nasutitermes corniger P3 segment gut microbial community from laboratory colony in Florida, USA - Nc150 P3 (SPAdes) (version 2) | ecosystem: Host-associated > Arthropoda: Insects >... | reverse complement strand
TTTGGTTCTTAGCGTCTTTTAAAGCGTCCTCCATCAAATCGAAATCCTCGGCGGTCTCCAATTTCAGGCCATGAAGCTGGTCATTAAAAGCCACTTCTTTTTTAGCGTTGGCAGCCAGTTCTGATGATCCGGCCGCCACGCATATTTCAATGTACTTTTGGGCGAAATCTGAAATTGACTCCAAACTTGATAGAACAGATTCAGAAAAGCCAGGAGGCGCAGATGACGTCTCACTGAGCCAATTCCTAATTGTTCGGTCTGTTTTGACATAGTATTTTTTATCGAGACCATGCTTATCCGCTTCCGTTTTTATGGCGTTTAACAGGACTTGAATGGGCATACGGCGTTGTTTTTTTTCGGCGTGAGTTTCACCGTTCGGCAATTCAGGCAAAACCTCATTATTCGTCAATAAGGTTTGGTCTTCCTCAACAGGTTCCGCCGGTTTCTTCTCAATAATTTCCTGGTAACGCTCACGGGTCAGACCTTTGACTTCACGTTGAAGGGGGTAAGTGCTGAGATGTAAAAGTTGCACGGCTTCCTCAAGGCCAACCATTGAGAAAAAAAGATATGAGGCCTCTAACAGTTTGCAAATTTCATCTCTCAAAACCCAGAGGCAACCATTAATGTAACAGAATATAATCGTGTAAAAACAGTCATTTGTCCATCGTGTGGATATGGGCTCCCATTCCTTGAGGGCGTCATGACCGAGTTCCAATTCATAAAACATCTCTAAAATGTGTCTCAAAGCTTGGTCAACAAAACGGCGTCTTGTTCTGGGGATGCCAAACACGCGGCGAGCGTAACGTTTGGCATATTCCGAGCCCAGTTCAAAGGAGAATTTCAAGGGTGGTTCATTTTCACGGCCGCGCAATTCGGTTGGGTCGATAATGAGACGCCTAAGCGGTATTACTGGTTGATTGGGTAACAGGTGAAGCAATTCCCCCAAATCCTGTGGAGAAAGGTTGAAGGCGGCATAAAGCTTGGCCAGGGAAATTAACATTGGTCACCCCTCGGTTTGCACTCTCGGTATAAATTTCAAAATACCATTATGGGGGGCACTGTTCAATGCTTTCGATATTTCCGCTCCGGTGTCTTGGGCGATTTTGTGAGCCGGGTTTACGGCCACATGGGCGTATCGGGCGGTGGTGCTGGAATTCTTGTGCCCCAGCAAAGCCCCAATCATGGGGAGGCTGGCCCCGGAATTTACCGCCGCTGAGGCAAAGGCGTGCCTTAAATCATGGAGTCTCCAGCCTGACAGCCTGGCATGGGCGCAAACCGCCGCCCAAGGTTTACGAATACTGGCCAGATGGCCGCTTTTAGAGTCACTGGGGAAGACATATTCGCTGTTAAATCTCGGTAATGAGCGTAAAATCTCCACAGCGGACAGAGGGAGATGGAGAACCTTGAAGCCGGTCTTGCTGTCCGGAAGGTTAGCCAAACTGGCGTCAAGGTCAAGATACGGCCATTTTAAGCTTAGAATTTCTTCCAACCTTGCCCCGGTCAAAAGCAATAACCGCAAAGCAGCCGCCGGCATGAGGGAAACCTTTCCCAAGGCTTCCAGAGCGGTAAGGGACTGGCCGATGGCTTCAATATCTTCAATTTTAAGAAATTCCATCCGTTTATTCTCTTTGTATTTTTCCAGGTCTTCAGCGGGATTGTTGTTCCTCTCCCGATAACCGTTTTTTTCACACCAGTTGAAGAACTTAGAGAGAACCGCCGCAGTTCGGTTGGCCATGTAGGGAGCCTCCCGAAGATCATGATGAAGTTTGGCCACTTCTTTATGTTGGAGTTCATTGACTTTTATTTTGCCCAAAACCGGTATTATGTGATTGCTTATAATCCCTTTATATAACCGCTGGCTGGCCGGTTTAAGCTTGACGCTGACATGCTGTTCCACAAAAATTTGGATGGTGTCGGCCACGGTGACGACATTTTTAGCGGATTTTATAGCATTGGCCGGGTCACTGCCAAGAATGACCTGAGCGGCCAGTTCTTTAGCTTTTTGCCGGGCGTTTTCGGGCGTCCAGGCCGGGTAGGTGCCAATATGTACCCACTTCTTCATAGCGGCACGTCCTTTGCCGGCGCGATATGTATAGTAAAATGATATTCGTCCGCTCTCGCTTACCTTTATGGCCAACCCAGGCTGATCGTCATCGAAAAAGGCCTGACGTTTGTCGGTCACTTTGATGGATTCAAGGTTCTTTCTGGTGAATTTCATGTTGCGCCTCCTGGTATGACCTGCTGATACTAAGTCAGCTTTCAGTGTCGATTTTGGTGACAACCAGCGGTCACCTATCGGTGGGTGCCGAAATGGTCATTTTTGCCGATTGCGTGGGTGCCGGAGCTTCTGGCACCCACCGGGCACCCACGGGAGATATAAAACTACCAATCCGCAGGTAAGTCAATATAGCATAACTTATTGATTTTAGAAAGTACGAATATGACGAGATATGAGCAAAAATCGTGGTTTGCTTAATTCGTAATCAGCAGGCCGTGGGTTCAATCCCCTCTGCCGGCTCCAATAAAATCAAGACTTATAGGTAATATTCGCTCTAAAAGCCATTATTTTTATCATTTATAGTGCTGGTAATTTGTAAAAACATTTATTTAGAAGAGTTTTAATGCGGAAAATCGATCGCCAAAATAATAAATTTGACTTTTTGCTCCTAATTTGCTCCAATTGCTGAAAAATGCTCCCTGAGGTTTTTGGGTCTGGTGGAGCATTTCGTAGTGGGAGGGGAGCGTGGCAAGCATAAGAAAACGGGGCGACCGGCAATGGGAGGCCAGAATCCGTCGCCAGGGACGGCCGTATGCAAAACCTTTGAGACCCGGATTGAGGCTGAAAAATGGGCTCGGGAAATTGAATCCGAAATGGACCGGGGCGTCTTCGTCTCCCGCTCAGAAGCAGAAAACACCACCCTCAAAGAAGCTCTAAGCCGCTATATCGACGAATATATTCCCAAACTGGCCCAGCCAGGCAAGAGTGAACGCCTGGCTAAGGCCCTCCAGCGGCGGGAAATGGCCCACCTAAAAATGGCTACCATCCGCAGCAAGGATATTGCCGATTTCATAAAAGAAAGAGAGGCCGAGGGCGTCACGGCCAATACCATCCGTCTGGATTTGGCGCTACTATCCCGGCTTTTCAATGTGGCCATTACCAACTGGGGTATGGAGAGCTTGATAAACCCGGTCGGTCGGGTGGCCAAGCCCCGGCCGGCTCCGGGCCGGGAGCGCCGCCTGGAAGCCGGGGAAGAAGACCGCCTTTTGGCCGCCAGCGGGCCGGAATTGCGCGATCTGGTCCGGCTGGCCTTGTAAACGGCTCTGAGGCGTGAGGAATTGGTCCGATTGACTTGGGGCCAGATCGACCTTCAGCGCCGCACCGTTACGCTCTCAGCCTCCGGGACCAAGAACCGGTCCGCCGGAACCATCCCCCTGTCGCCCCGGGCCATAGAAATTTTCCGGGATTTGCAGAGGGCGAGGGGTGAAAAGATTGCCCCGGCCGACAGGCTCTTTGACTTTCACCCCGATGCCGTGACCAAGGCCATGACTCGGGCCTGCAAAAGGGCCGGACTCCCGGACCTACATTTCCATGACCTGCGGCACGAGGCCACCAGCCGCCTTTTCGAGAACACCGACCTGGACCTCATGGAAACCCGCTCCATCACCGGGCATAAGACCCTGCAAATGCTGGCCCGTTACAGCCACCTGTGCCTGGATAGGCCGGCCGACCGGCTGGCCGGGGCCAAGCGGGGTGAGCCGACCAAGGCATAACCGTCCACCAATTCACAATTTATCCGCACCAGCCAGCCCATTACAACATCTAGTTTTCTTTGCATTTTTTTTGCCAACCTTGACTTTTTCTCCTCTTTATGGGATAATTATAGAAGGTACTCAAAATACCCAAAAGCGGTACACGCCCGTAGCCGTGTTTTTTTGTCTTTTTCTTCCTTGGTGACACGGCTGGGCGTGGACTGAATAAAACACCTTCGGGGAATACGTCCGCAGTTCTTTTGGCTGTTTTGAGCGCCCGGCCGCTTTATAATAGAGTGGCCGACCAGATGTTTTCTGGACGGTGCTCATGCCGGCCCCTTTTAATAATCTTCTAGCCCCACAAGACCCTTCTCCTGAAAAACGCCTGATTCCTACGGTTCATCATCAAATGAACCGGCCGTGATTCCCATGCTTTCGGCATTCAGGCGGCGCGTTATCCCGGTTTTAATTCCGGCCCTCATTCTGGGTTTGGCCTCTCCCGCCAGAGCCGTCGAGACGCTCTGGTCCGCGCATGAGGCTGAGGGCCAGCTTTCGGGAACCGTTACGGGCTTTCTCATTGAGGTTGACGGCCAGCCCCGGGAGGTGGCGCCTGGCGAAGAAGTGACGGTCACGGCCGGTTCGCTGGTGAAACTCGTCGATATCAAGACCGCGGGCGCGCCGCCCCAGGGTCTGGTCATGAATCTCCGGGGCTTTGTTTCCCGAAACAACGACGGCCGCAACACCGGTGAAGACCGGGGCGCCACGGCCGACACCGGCCGGGATCTCCAGAGTCGCTTTTCAACGGACGGCCAAGGCGAACAATACCTCATAAACGCCGAAGTCGGCCCCGAGGTTCTGGCCTCGTGTTCGCTGCGCCTGGTGCGCGCTTCGCCTGGCGCGGCCCGGTTCGGGCCGGCCGGCTCCGGCCCCTTTCGCCTGTCCTTGCCCGAAGCCATCGCTTCGGCTCTCGCGCATAATGAGGACATAAGGGAAAGCTTCAACCGGACCAAGGCCGCCAAGGCCTCGTTCTTGAGCGCCCAAGGCGCGTATGACCTGAATATGTTCAACACCTCCCGTTACGGGGGATTCGATTCTTTGACCCGGTACGACTATCAATCGTCGGAATTGACCAATGCCACGCGAAATTATCTGCGCGCGGATACCGGCCTTAAGCAGCGCGTCATCACTGGCGGCACCGTTTCGACCTATTACACCTACTCCAAAGAACGGATGCTCGGCGAGTTCAACCTCAAGAATCAAGCCCATAAGGGCTACCTGACCGTCGAGTTTGCCCAGAGCCTGCTTAAAGGCATCGGGGATAAGGAAGTTCAGGGCGCCATTCAGAATGCCTGGGCCGCCGTGGAGGAAACCGAGGTGGCCAGAAGCCTCTTGATTTCACAGGTCGTGCTGGAAGTGATTCGCGCTTATTGGACCCTGGAATCGGCCTTCAACAATCTGCGGGTGTCCGAAAAAATCCTGGCCCTGGCCCAGGAAGTCCTGCGGCGTGAGGAAGTGCGCTTCGATCAGGGCCTTTCCCTGGGCGTGGATGTGGACCGGGCCCGCCTGGCCGTGAGGCAGCATGAATATGCCTCTCTGCAATACGGGCGGGATGTGGCCAAGGCCCAGGAACAACTGGTCCGCCTGATCAATTACCCCGGCGATTCCAGGGAAACGGACTTTCGCCCCACCTCATCCCCCGTCCGCTCCGTCGCGCCTTTGCCCGACCGGGAAGAAGCCCGCGCCCTGGCCCTGAGCGAGCGCTATGAACTGAAACAGTTGGCCCTCCTGCTGAAGCAACTCAATATCGAATACGACGTCAACAGCAACAAGCTCCTGCCGGCCCTCGACCTGAACGCCGGAATCACCACTTCCAACGCCAACGATTACCTGCGCGGGGCTGAAAATTTCAAGGACACCGACCGCAAAGGCAGTTGGTTCGTGGGCGCCACCTTGTCCTTTCCCCTGGAAAACCGGGAGGCCCGGGGCGCTCAGGAAAGAACCTCGCTGCTCATCCGCATCGCCGACGACCGGGTGCGCATGATGCGGCGCGTAATTGAAACTGAAGTCAGGGACGCCCTGCATAACCTGGCCCTGGCCCGGGACGGTCTGCCGGTGGCCCAAAGCGCTTTTGAAGCAGCGGAGCAAACGGTGCGCGGCGAAGTGGAACGCTTTGAGATGGGCGCGGTGAACAACCACGATCTGCTCTCGTCGCATGACATGCTCGGCCGGGAAGAAATGAACTACCATCTGGCCATAGTGAACTACAACCTGGCCCTGGCCGAGTATGATTTCGTCCGCGCGCGCCTCTTGAACGAATACCATATCGCGGTGGGCAAGGACTCCGCTTATATATTCTGACGGGGGGCCTGGATGACGAAGTCCGCATTTTTCAGGGTCTCGGCCCTGGTGTTTTTAATCGCGGCGAGCGTTTTACGGCCGCCTTTCCCCCAAAAGGCGCGGGCCGAGGAGACCGCCCTGGTTGTCCAGGGGGTCTCAAGGCCCATGTATAACGCGCAGCTCAGCTTTGCCGTGCCCGGCAGCGTTTTCGCCATTCCCGTGAAGGCGGGCCAGGCCGTCAAGGAAGGCGAACTGCTCATGCACCTTGACTCGCGCGCCGAAGACAGCCGCCTGGCCCTCCTGGACAGCGAGATCGCCAGCACCATCAAGCTCCGCACCCTGAGCACCAGGGTGGAACAGGCCCTTCTGGATATGGATCGCTATGCCGGGGCGCTGGAAAAACACGCCGCGACGGTCATGGAATACCAGCACGCCAAGCTGGCCCACAGCCTTAGCCTTTTGGCCCAGGAGGAAGAGGAATTCCGCATCGAGCAGCTCAAAGGCAGCCGGGAAGAGCTGTTGGCCCAGCGCGAGCGTATGTATCTCTACGCGCCCTGCAACGGGTTCGTGGAGGAAATCTTAGTCGAGCGCGGCATGGCGGTGGACAGGAACGTCCCCGCCCTGCGCCTCGTGTCCATAGACCCCATCCTGGTCGATCTCACCCTGCCGGTGGACAAGGCCCTCTTGCTGAAAGAGGGCGAGGCGGTCGAAGTGGCCCGGCCCGGCTCCGACAAGGTGTTCCCGGGCGTAGTCGCCCAGGTGGCGAAAATAGCCGTTCTCTCCAACCGCACCCTCAAGGCGCACGTCCATGTGCCGAACCCCGAGGGGCTGCCCGTGGGGCTGATGGTCGAGGTCCGTTTTCCTGGCCTTCCGGCCGGCGGGGAAGCCGCCGTCCCCCCCGGCCCGGATGAATAACATAACAAGGAGCGTTCAATGAATAAGAAAAACGAAAACCAGCAGATCCGCCTGAACGTCAACGCGGACCAGATGAAAACCTCTTACGCCAACGCCTTCCAGACCCACTCCACGCCCGAGGAACTCCTGCTTTCCTTCGGCGTCAACCAGACCCTGCCCTCGCAGGAAGAAGGCGTGGCCGCGGACATGATCCTGCAATTCACCGACCGCATCATCATGAACCACTATACGGCCAAACGCCTCGCCCTTTCCCTCCTGCAGAGCGTGCGCGAGCATGAGGAGCGTTTCGGCCCGATCGAACTGGACGTTTCCAAGCGTCTGCAAACCCCGGCGGAGACCCAGGCTTCGGAAGCGGATGCCGAACACAAAACCAAACGGTGAAGCGGAGCCGGGCCAAGCCGCCTATCACCGCCTGGACGGGCCGATAGGCGCGCTGTTTTCCGCCGGCAGCCACGAGGAGCTTTTTCAGATCATCTGCGGCTTGGGCTGTGAGACCGCGGGGGCCTCGGGCGTGGCGGTTTTGGCCCGGCACCAGGGAAGCGTCCGGGCCGTTGCGGCCAGCCCTCCGGTTTCTTCGAAAGCTGGGCCGTCGCCGTCCTGGCTGGCGGAGCTGGGTAAAAGCTATGCCCGGTTGCCGGCCGAAAGCGGCCAGGCCGCGGCCTTGGGCCACGAAGGCGCGCACGCCGTGTTCGTGCCGCTCCTGGCCGGCGAGCAGGGCAGCCTGGTGCTGGCGGCCTATGTGCTTGGCGGCCGGCAAATCCGCCTGCAGAGCGTCGGCGATACCCTGGAGCTTCTGCGGGCCTGCTTCTTCCTGGCGGAGCGGGCTTCCCGGAACGCGGCGGAAACAAAAGACGACCAGGCCGAAGACCCGGCCGAAGCCGGCCTCGTCGAGGTTGTGGATATCTTAAGCGAAGTGCAGGCCTGCACCCGCTTCTTTGAGGCGGCTTCCACCCTGTGCGCGGAAACCGCCGGCAAGTTCGGCTGCCGGCGGGCGGCCCTCGGCCTGGTCCATGAGGGCGGAGTCCGAGCTGTGGCCCTGGACCAGATGGAAAGTTTCTCCCGGGGCACCCGCGGCGTTCGCCTGATGGAAGAAGCCATGCAGGAAGCCCTGGACCAGGACCGCCTGGTTCTCCACTCCACGGTGGAGGGCGAATACTCCGAGCCGGGCGTCATCACCCGGGCCGCCCGCGAACTGGCGGCCGCCTCCAATACACGCCGCGTCCTCTGCCTGCCCCTGCGCACCCGGGAGGATACCGGCTTCATCATGCTTTTCATGCTGGACGGCGAGACCTTCACCCCCCGCAAGCTGGAAGCCCTCGGCCTGGTCTGCCGGCTGGCCGCGCCGCGCCTGCGTGATTTGCAATTGGCCGAGGAACTGCCCCTGAAAAAAGCCTGGCGCTATATTCTCCTGCGCGCCGACGATGTTTTCGGCCCCCGGCGGACAGCGCTCAAGCTGGCCGCCGCCCTGGCCGGGCTGGGCCTGACCTTTTCCCTCCTTGTTTCCGGCGATATCGTGGTTTCCGCCCCCCTGACCGTGGAAGGCGTGCACAGCTACACCCATACCGCGCCCATGGACAGCTTTCTCCGGGAAGTTTCGGCCCGCCCCGGCGACCAGGTCCGGGCGGGCGATGTCCTGGGACGGCTTGACGCCACGGAAATCGGGCTGGAAATTGCCGCCCTCGAAGCCCAGCTGCATATCAACGATAGCCAGGCCGACCAATTCCTCCAGGAAGGCAAGGACGCGGAAGCGGCCATAGCCCACCTGGAAGCGGAACGCACGGAGGCCAACCTGGCCTGGGCCCGCCGGCGCCTGGCCATGACGGAACTCAAGTCCAGCGTGGACGGCTTTATCGTCTCCGAGGACATGTTCCCGCGCCTCGGCCAGCCGGTCCGGCGCGGGCAGGAATTGTTCGAAGTCACGGATACCGCCTCCCTGCGCATCGTCGCCCATGTTGACGAAGCCGACATCAGCGATGTCAGCCGCGCCCTGGCCGAGGGCGAAGTGCGGGGCGAATTCACCCTTACCGCCTACCCGGACCTGCGGATTCCCTTCACCGTGGAGCGTATCCACCCCTTCGCCACGGTCGTCGGCGCCGGCAACGGCTTTGAAGTGCGAGGCCGCATTGACGGCCCGGCCGTCGCCCCGGCCCTGCGCCCGGGCATGGAAGGGCACGCCCGCATCACCGCCGGGCGGGCCGCCCTCCTGGTCCTTTGGACGCGCAAGCTGGTGAACAGGGTCCGCCTGCTCGCCTGGCGGTGGCTGTAGCGTTATGGACACCCGGCCGGAGCGGCACAGCACTTTCCATGAGCAGTGGTACCAGGTGGAAAACCTCACCCCGGCCCTGCGGCCCGAAGTGAACATACGGCGCCAGACATTTTGGGGGGTGCCCTGGTATATCATCAGCGAGCCGGACAACAACGCGCATTTCCGGCTGGCCCGGGGCGGCTACGTCTTCGTGTCCATGCTGGACGGCCTCCGCACCGTTCAGGAAATCTGGGAAATCTGCCAGGACGCCGCCGACGACGCCGCCCTGACCCAAGGTGAGGCCATCGCCCTCTTGGGCCGGCTGCACAGTGCCGGCCTCCTCATCCTGGACCTGCCGGCCGATACGGACAGCCTCCTGCGCCGCCAGCAGGAGCGCCGGCTGAAAACCCTCGGCAACACCCTGGCCTCCTTTTTGTTCCTGCGCATTCCCATCTGGACTCCGGACGCCTTCTTCACCCGCTGGCGGCCTATAGGCGGCCTGGCCTTCAGGCCCGGCGGGTTTCTGCTCTGGCTCCTCCTCTTTTTTCTCGCCGCCCGCGCCCTGGTCCTCAACTGGGCGGCCTTCGCGGCCGAGGCCCGCCAGACCCTGGACCCCGCCAACCTGGCCTGGATATATGCGGTCGTCATCCTGGCCAAGATCGTGCATGAATGCGGCCACGCCTTTGCCTGCAAGCATTTCACCGCCAGGGACGGCCTGGCCGGCGACGTGCACAGCCTGGGCCTCATGTTTCTGCTGTTCGCCCCCGTGCCCTACATCGACGTCAGCAGCGGCGTCCAGATCCGCTCGCGTTGGTCCCGGGCGGCCATCGGCCTGGCCGGGGTTTACTGCGAACTCTTTCTGGCCTTTACGGCCGCCCTTATCTGGGCCGGCACGGACGAAGGCGCCGGCCTCCACCTTTTGGCGCGCAACTGCGTCCTGATCACCTCGGTCACCACGCTGCTCTTCAACGTCAATCCGCTTTTGCGTTTCGACGGCTATTTCGTCCTGTCGGACCTTTTGGCCATGCCCAACCTTTACCAGCGCTCCCAAGCCTACCTGGTGTATTGCCTCAAACGCTTCCTCTTGGGCGTGACCAAGGCCGCCACCGTGGTGCGCGAGCGGCACGAGCGGGTTTTCTACCCCATTTACGCCACGGCCGCTTTTTTCTATCGCCTGGCCATCACGGTGAGCATTTTCCTGGTCCTGGAAAACAAGTTCGCCGCCTTGGGCGCTCTCTTGGCCGGGGGCCTTTTTTTGCTCTGGTTCGGCCTGCCGGCGGTCAAGGGCCTGGCCTACCTCTTCACCGGGGCCGAGCTGGCCGGACAGCGGGAACGGGCCCTGGGGCGTTTTTTCCTCTTGGCCGCCGTCCTGGCTTTTCTGCTCCTCGGCTTGCCCGTGGAAAGCGCGGTGGTGGTCGAAGGGGTGGTGGAAAGCCGCGAGCGGAGCGCCGTTTTCGCCGAGGTTGAAGGCACGCTCACCGCCTTCGCCCCCACCGACCAGCCGGTCAAGAAGGGCCAAAGCCCCGTGATCGCCATCGACAATCCGGGGCTTTCGGCGGAACTGGAGCGCCTGAAGCTTACCGCGGCCGTGGCCCGGGCCAAGTTCGAGGAGTCCAAGGGCCGGGGCGACGCCAATGCCGCCGGCCTCTATGCCCTGGAATACCAGGCCGCGCGCCAGCAACAGGCCATTTTAAGCGTCAAGGCGGCCAAGCGGAACATCGTCGCGCCCGTGAGCGGCGTGTGGGTGGCCCCGGACCTGACCCGGAGGACCGGAAAATGGATCGGCCAAGGCGACCTTTTGGGCAGCATCTATTCCCCGGAAAACCTGCGGCTGCGCGTGGCCGTGGATCAGTTCGACGCGGCCCGGCTCTTCGCCGAGCCGGTGCTCCGGGCCGAGTTTTGCCTGGCCCGGCGCCCGGATATCAAGAACCGCGAGGGGAAATTTTTCAGGGCCCGGCCCGAAAGCCCGCCCGTCCAGGCCGGAAGACGGGAACTTTTTCATCCTTCCCTGGCCCGGGAAGCCGGCGGCGGAACGGCGACCGTGCCCGGCCCCCACGGCGAAACGCTGACCGCCAGCCATTTTTTTGAACTGCGCCTCGTGCCGGAAGAAGAGGCGCTGCCCAGCCTCTCGCCGGGCCGGAAGGTGTTGGTGCGCCTGGTCTTCGGGGAACAGTCCCTGGGCGGGCAGTGGTTGCGCCGAATCCGGCAGTTTTTCAGGACCGGGTGACATGGCCGGGTTTGGAAAATCGGGGCCGGGCCTCGCCGAGGTTTGCACCTACGACCGTTTCTTCGCCGGCCGCGACAAGCCCCGCCGGATTCCCCTCGGCTGGGATTGGGCCGTGGCGCGCTGCGAGATGTTGTTCACCCCCCGGCCCAAGGCCGCCCGCCTCCTGGAGCAGGCCCGGCAGGTGCTGGCCCTGGAGGAGGAATGCGCCGCCCTGGCCGAGGGCGAACTTCAAAGCCGCCTGGGGGCGGCGCGGGACGTTTTCCGCTTGGGCCGCGAGACCGGGGCGGACCTGGTGCGGGCCCTGGCCCTGGTGCGTGAGACGGCCTTCCGGGTGCGGCGCGAGCGGCCATATCTGCCTCAGGTCGCCGGCGCTCTCGGCCTTCTGCGGAACTGCATAGTGGAAATGGCCACCGGGGAGGGCAAAACCCTGACCGCAGCCCTGGCGGCCGTTATTTCCGGCTGGCGCGGCCAAGGCTGCCATGTGGTGACCTCCAACGACTACCTGGCCGCGCGTGATGCGGCCGACCTGGCCGATTTATACCGGGCCTGTTTACTTTCCGCGGCTTCGATCACTCAGGAAAAGACCCCCGAGGAACGCCGGGCCGCCTACGCCGGCGACATAACCTACCTGACCGGCAAAGAAGTGACGGCGAATTTTTTGCGCGACCAACTGGCCCTAGGCCGGGTGAACACCTACCCGCGCCTCCTGGCCCGCGCCCTGGCCGGGGGAAAGACGCCGCTTCCGGTGCAGCGCGGCCTGGCCTGCGCCATTGTCGATGAGGCGGATTCCGTGCTCTGCGACGGCGGCGCCACGCCGCTTATCATTTCCGCCCCCAAGGAGAACGCGCCGAGCCCGGAACAATACCTGGCCGCCTCCCGCCTGGCGGACGGCCTGCGGATCGGGAACGATTACCAGGTGAACCGCAAGTTCCGCGAGGCCGCCTTGACCGAGCTGGGCCGCCGGAAAGTCCTGGTCAGCCTGGATATCCCGGGCGCCGCCTGGGCCCGGCGGGCCCGCGCCCTGGAACTGGTGCTTCAGGCCGTGGAGGCCCGCGAGTTTTTCCAATCTTCCGTGCACTACGTGGTGCGGGAGGGCAAGGTGGTCATCGTGGATGAAGCCACGGGCCGCATCATGCCCGATCATGAATGGCGGGACGGCCTCCACCAGGCCGTTTCGGCCAAGGAAGGGGTGGAGGTCGCGCCGCCGCGCGCCACCAGCGCCCAATCGACCTTTCAGGATTTTTTCCTGCGCTACAAAATTCTCGGCGGCATGACCGGCACGGCCTGGGAAGCGCGCCGGGAATTTCTGCAATTCTACCGGCTGGCCGTGGTGCGCCTGCCCACCCACCGGCCCTGCCTCCGCCGCCTGGCCCACCGGGCCTTTCACCCGACCAGGGCCGAAAAACTCCGCGACATAGTCAACGAGACCGTGAAGGAACACGCCAAGGGCCGGGCCGTGCTGGTGGGCACGAAATCCATTGAAGCCTCCGATCGGGTTTCGGCGGCCTTGAGCGGGGCCGGCCTGGCCCACGAAGTGCTTAACGCGGTGCAGCACGAGCGCGAGGCGGAAATCATAGCCCTGGCCGGGCGGGAGAAGGCCGTGACCGTGGCCACCAACATGGCCGGGCGCGGCACGGACATCAAACTGGAGGCATCGGTGCGCGACCGGGGCGGGCTGCACGTCATCCTGACCGAGCTTCACGAATCAGTGCGCGTGGACCGGCAGCTGCACGGCCGGGCCGGCCGCCAGGGCGACCCCGGCACGGTCGCGGAAATCATTTCCCTGGAAGACGATCTGTTCGCCGTCGTCCCGGCCTGGGTCCGCCGCCTTCTGGGCGCCCTGCTCACCACGAAGTTCGCCGCCCGGAAGGCCGGCGCGATCGCCTGGAAAATAGCCGCCCTCTGCCAATGGCTGGGTGACCGCCGGGCCTTTGGGCGGCGCCGGCGGATGGTCAAGAGCAACAGTTATTTCGCGGATATGCTCAGTTACAGCGGCAAAAGAACGTAATACAGCCTGGGAGGGAACCATGAGCGGTGAGGGGCCAAATAAAAAACCGGCCGGCGATCTGGGCCTCGGCGCCTGCATCTACCCCCCGCAGGAACCGAAATCCGGCCTGCCGGATTTCGCGGCCGATTCCCGGCCCGATCCGCCCGTGGCCGCCCAGGGCGGGGCCGTGGCTTCCCGTCCGGTGTTGCCCTTCGACTTTTACGGGGACTGGCCGGCCCTCTTGGAATACGCCCTACAGGGGGGAGAGGCGCGGGCCGGGAGGCCCCGGGACGCCGAAGAAGAGAGCCGGCTCGAAGCCCTGCTCCAGGCCATCGCCGAGGAGGGGCCGGAAATCCTGCCCTTCTTGCGCCACCTGCGTGAAAAGGCCGAAACCGACGACCGCCTGGGCGGGCTGGCGGAATTTTTGCGGGAGCGCTTGGCCTTGGGCGCCGGCGCGGCCCCCGCCCTGGCCCCGCGGGAAATGGAAGTCTTGGAACTGGCCGCCGACGGGGCCAGCAACCCCCAGATAGCCAGAAGCCTGAATCTGCGGACAGTCACGGTGGCCAAGGCCCTATCCCGGGCCTACCGGAAACTGGGCGCCAGGAACCGGGCCGACGCCGTTCACAAATGGATGCTTTTACGGGGCGACCGCCCCTGAATTTTTTTAATGTGAATCAGGCATATCTTCGGCCCGGAAGGCTCCGCATGTTTTTTAGGCCGGAACAATAAAAATTTTTTAATAAAATAATAAATTATTTCAGATAGATATGACAAACGTATCTGATCGCATATCTTGATTTGCCAAGGCCCGCTTCTTTACAATGAGCCTAAAGTCAATTTCCCCCTCGCCTGATAAGGCGAGAAAAGTCTTTCGGTCAGGCCGGCCGAGAGGCGCTTCAGTCAGGGCCCTTGGAGGCTGTCATGTCCCGCATCCGCAAACTCTTTAAAAAAGCCGCCCAGTTCATCACCGCTTCCGAAATCAACACCTGCTATTACGCCCCCCAGGCGCGGAAAAACCGAATCCCCGCCTATTTCGAGCAGTTGGAGCCCCGCCAGCTCCTCTCGGGCACCCAGGTGGATACGGACGATACGGTCGCCGACCAGGTGGTGCTGGCGGAAACCTTCGAAGTGAATCAAGCCGGCCCGGAGGCAGCCCTGGCCGGCCTTGAGGAACTGCTAAAGCAGGCGGCCAACCCTCCCGGCCCGGATTTTTCCGGCCTCTTGCAAAGCGCCGGCCTGGACCTGCCCAGCTTTCAAGGTCTGGATTGGGATAATTTCGATTTTTTCAGCCTCGGGGATGATCTTCGCCGGTTCGAATTCCGCGATTCGTCAATCAACGGCGCGAACCTAGGCGACCGGAACGTGTGGTTTTCCAACAACCTGAACGAAATCCTCACGATCACCGGCGACTTTACCGGGAACGCGGCCAACAAATCCATGCTCATCGTGGCTTCCGGGGCGGTCGATCTGCAAAACGTAACCTTTGGCGAGGGCCTTGATTCCATTATCATCCGGGCCTCGGCCGTTACCTTCGGCAACCTAGATACCTTCGGCAACGTCAACACTCTCACCATCCAAGGCGGGCAGCTTATCATTTCCGCCCTGGACTACGTCGAGTTCTCAGGCGGAAAAATCAAGGGGAGCGGCGGCCTGGACATTTACGCGGTCAATAAAATCGTGGCGGAGGGCGTGAATATTGACGTATCGGGCGACGTTTCCCTGAATTCCGTGGCCATAACCGTGGACCACCAGGCCGACATAAGCGCGACAAACTTGACCGTCAGCGCGAACAGCGTGTCGGTCTATATGGCGCTGCTCGGCATCCGGGAGGTTTCCGGGGAATTTTCCGCAGGCGTTATAGGCTCCTCGACATATTCTCGGGATATACACGAGAGCGAAGTTTCCAAGGAATTCGCCGGGGGCCTCTTCGGCTCGGTCTCCGCCAAGGCCGTTTTTGAGAACGGTGCTTTTAACGCCAAAAACATCGTCACCGCCTCGGCCGTAATCCAGATCAAGGGTTCAACCCTGATGGCCCGCGAAAATCTTACGGTCGGCGCGAACAACCTGACGGTCACCCTGGCCGTGCTCGGCAAAGGGGAATTTTCCGGGGAATTTGCCGATGGCGTCTTAAACCAGATCTCCGCTCAGGCCGGTATTGTGAACGGTGTGTATATAGCCCAAAACAACGTCATCGCCTCGGCCGAAATCCTGATCACGGAGGAGGCCACCCTGACGGCCGGCAATAACCTTACGGTCAGCGCGGATAACCAGGCGGTCACTCTGGCCGTGCTGGGCAACGGGGAGCTTTCCGGGGAATTTGACATGGGCTTCATAGGCCCTATCAGCGTCGAGGCCGGCATCAAGAACGGTGTTTTTGAGGCCCAAAACAACGTCACCGCCTCAGCTGAAATCCATATCGTGAACTCCAAGCTCCTGGCGACCAACGGCGGCCTGGCGGTCGCCGCCAATAACAAGGCGGTCACCTTGGCGGTTATCGGAGACGGGGAAATTTCCGGGGAAGGCGCCGTGAGCGTCTTGGGCCCGATTCGCGGCAAGGCCGTCATTGAGAGCGCTGTTTTTAACGCCCAAAACTACGTCACCGCTTTGGCCACGATTGAGGTTACGGATTCTTCCCGGCTAGAGGCCGGCGGCGGCCTCTCGGTCGCCGCCAATAACGAGACGGTCTCGCTGGCTGATATTCAGAGTTGGGGTATTTCCGGGGAACTGGGTTTGAATCTCTTAGGCCCGATTCGCGCCGACGTCAATCTCATCAAGAACAGCACCGTTGACGCCGTGAACAGGGTCACCTCCGAAGCCGTAACCTTGATTGATGGCTCTTATCTTAAGGCCGGCGGCCTTCTGGGGGTTGACGCGGCCAACAGGGCGCGCGCCGAGGCCGTCGCCGTGAAGGCTTCCGGGGAGGGCGATTGGACCTTGGCCGAAATACTCTCCGCCTCCATCGGCTTGGAGACTAGGGGCATCGGCGTCACGAACACCATCGACTCCAACAAGGCGGAAACCCGGGTCAGCGATTCCGCCCTTGTGGCCGGCGGCGATCTGAACGTAACCTCGAACAACGAGGCGGTCGTCCAGGCGGTGCTGGTGAACGGGGATCTTTCCGGGAAAGCGAGCCTGTTTGAAGGCGGCCTCATTATCGAAGCCGGCGCCGAACTCAGCGGCGTTTTCGCCACGAACAGCGTCACTTCCCTGGCGAACACCTATATCGCCAATTCCACCCTCACGGCCGGCGGCGGCCTGAACGTAACCGCGAAAAACAAGGCGGCCATCAAGGCTTATACCGTGAGCGCGAAACTTGCCGCCGGCCCAAGCGCGGACCATGGCCACAGCTTCGATCTCAACGGCGTCCTGGCCTGGAACAAAGTCACCGGCGGCGCCTCGGCCATCGTAGCCGGCGGCGCTCTCGACTCCCGAAAGAACCTGGCGGTCACGGCTGGGAATTTGGCGGATATCCTGGCCGTGGCGCTGAACGGGTCGCTGGGCGTCCCTAGTGTGGGCCTGTTGGCGGGCGTGAACAAGATAAATATGGATACCTTCGCCCTCGTCCAGGGCGGCCGTGAAAAATCCGTCCTTTCGGCGGGCGGGGATCTTTCCGTCACCGCCTGGGATAAATCCAAAATCTGGACCGTCGCCGTGGCGGCCGCCGCCGACAAAGAATACACGATGGCCCTGGCCAATACCACCTCGGTGATCACCGGCGCCGTGTGGGCCGGCATCCACGGGGCCGATACCGTCGCCGCGGCCGGCGATTTGCGCGTGAAAGCCCTATCTTCCGCCCAGATCGGGAACATCGCCATCGGCGCGGCCTTCGGCCAGGGTTCGGGCCTGGCCGTGCAGGCCACCACGAGCGAAAACATCATTTTGCGCGAAGTGCGGGCGGACCTGGCCCATATAAATCAAGTCACCGTGGGCGGCGGCCTGGTGGTGAGAGCCTTTGAGGCCGTGCCCGAGGCCGTCGGCGATTGGCGCCAGTTAAGCTACCTGGCCGGGGCCGGGATCGGCGAGGTCGGGGGCATATACGATTACGACTTCAACAAAAACCTGTTCCGCCCCGAAAACGGCATCTTCTCCCTGGTCGTTTCGGTGGCGGCCCCCGGCACCTCGGCGGCCATTCCCCCCGCCGTGAATTTCAACTGGCTGCAGCGCTCCGTGACCGCCGTGGTCGATTATGTTTCCGTCCTCAAGTTCACCGGCGCGGCCCCGCAAACCAACGGGCTGGGTTCCCTAACGGTCGAGGCCCTCTCTTACTCCGGCGCCTTCGGCGGGGTGCTTTCCGTAGGGGCCGGGGGCAGCCTGGCCCTGGGTCTGGCCGCGGCCGTCAACGTGCTGGCCAACGAGACCCAGGCCGAACTTAAAAACAGCGCCATCGGCGGTTGGGCGGGCCCCGATTGGGCCCCCGCCAAACTCGGCGCGGTGACCGTGAGGGCTATAAACACGGCCGGGGCGACGGCCCTGGCCGTCGGTGTGGGCGGCGGGGCCTTGAGCGGCGGCGCTTCCACGGCCATGAACCTGGGTCTCTTGGGCCTTAGCGGAAAAAAACTGGCCGGCGCCGCGGTGACCGTCGGCCAGGCCCGGGCCTTGAGCCGGGAGTATTCCGAAAACATCGGCTTCCAGAACACAACCCTCATGCTCGAACACCTGGGCGACACGGGTTCCGGCTCCGGCTTCACCGCCAAGGCCTCGATTGAAGCCGCCTCCATCAAGGCGGGCGGCGGCGTCGCCGTCAAGGCCGACAACCAAGCCGCCTATGTTGCGGCCCTATTGCTCATCGCCGGCGGGAAAGCGGGCTCGGGCGCGGGCGGCTTCGCTTTCAACCTGGCCGATTCCCTGTCCGAGGCCAATCTCAATATTAGTGGCGAAGGCGTGAACACCAACGGCGCGGTGACGGTCAAGGCCGAAAACAGCACCAGGATGTGGGCCGTCATCGCGGCGGTGGCCGGAGCCACCGGCGCCGCCGGGGCCGGCACCCTGGCCCTGAACAAGGCCGAGATCGTCAGCCAGGCCCACCTGGCCGGCGGTTCCGGGCCCGGCCTTACGGCCGGTTCCGTTACTGTTGACTCCAAAACCAACGCCGATCTCTATGCCGTGGCCTTGGCCGTGGCCGCCGCGCAAGGTGTCGTGGGCGCGGCCAGTTTCGCCGTCAACGCGGTGGCGACCCCCACCGAAGCCGTCATTTCAGGCGCGGCCGACAACAACCGTCTGGTCATGAACGTGGAGGACGGCGTTACCGTGAGAACCGACAACGCCTCGCAAATCGTGGCCGCCGCCGGGGGCGTCGCCGTCTCGGGCTCGGGGCTCTCGGGCGGTTTATCCGGGGCCGTGAACGTCTCTTCCAAAAGCGGCGCGAGGCTTCGCGAGATAGCCCAAACCCACCGCGAGACAGAGGCCCAACCCCGTTCCGAAGCGGGCCTCGCCTACCCGGACGACCTAGGCGAGGAATACGCCTTCACCTACGACGCGCCGGCCTATGTTTCATACGACCAGGATGAAGTGCTTTCCTCATCCGCCCGCTTTGAAAACGTGAATTTGACAGCCCGCGGCCTTACAGTTCAAGCCGATTCCAAGCGCCAAAGCGTAACCGTCGCCGCCGGCGCTTCGGTGGCCAAGATGGGCTCCGGCTACGGCTCGGTGGCCGTTTCCGTTAGCAGCAACCGCACCCGGGCCCTGGTTCAAAATTCCACCCTGGCCATGAAGGCCGGCAACGTGTCGGTCATGGCCGACAATGTGAGCGATTCCCACACCCTGGCCCTGGCCATCGCCATAGCGGGCCAGCTCGCGGGCGGCGCGGGCGTGGCCGTGAACGTGGATACCGGCGAAACCGAAGCCCGGTTGAACGGCGTAGTGATTGCCAATGTAAAAGATGTCAATGTCAAGGCTTCGACCACCCTGAACGCCTTTACCCTGACCGTCGCGGCGACCGGGGCCGGCGCGGCGGGGGCCCTGACCGTGGCCCGCACCGAACTGCGGGGCTCCACCCGGGCCTACATTCTTGATTCCACAATAATCAACGCGAGCGGCACGGTCAGCGCCTTGGCCAACTGGGTCAAGCCTTCGGAGAATTTCGACCTCACTAAACTCAAGGCGGCCGAGGGCAAGGGCGGCGGCTTGGGCGGCCTGCTCGATAAGGCTCAAGGCACTTTGGATGAGGCCAAAAATGACGTCAACCAAGGCCGGGAGGAAGGCCGCTATGAAGAAGATGTCCAAAAAAACGGGGACGCCTTCAAGAATTCCCTGTCGTCCAGCGGCCTCCTGACCATCGCCGTCTCCCTGGCCGGCGGCGGCGCGGCCGGGGCCGTCGCCATTTCCGTCAACAAGATTTCCGGCGATGTCGCGGTTAAGGTGGAAAGAAGTGAAATAGCCGCCAGGGCGGGCGAATTCAACGCCACCATGATGACCGCCGTCCAGTCCTACGTGACGGCCGCCGGCGGCGGCGGGAACGTTTTGGCCGGTTCCATCGGCGTGAACACTATTTCCGGCCAAGTGACCAGCTATTTGAACTCCACCAAGCTCACTCTCAACGGCGGGGCCGGCCAAGTCACGGCCACGCAAGATCTCTCCATCATCGGCCTGGCCGGCGGCCTGGCCGGAGCCGGAGGCGTCGCCGGCGGTTTCGGCCTGGTGGTGAACACCATCACCGGCGCCAGCCTGGTGGGCGCGGGCGTCGCCGACAACAGCGCCATAACGGTGAACGAGAAACAAAAGTTTGAGGTGAACGCGACCCGTTCCGGCGCCATACGCTCCTACGCCATAGGCGTGGCCGTCGGCCTGGGGGCCGGCGCCTTTGGCGGCGGCGTGGCCGTGAACACCTTAAATGGCGGGACGAAAGCCGTAATTGACGGAGGCTTGTTCAATAGCGGCGGCCAACTCAACGTCCTGGCCAAGGAAACCATAACCTCCACCACTCTCGGGGTGCAGGCCGCCATAAGCCTCGAAGGCGCCGCCGCGGTCGGCTGGGCCGTGACCACGGCTTCCGGCCAGGTGCAAGCCAGCCTCAAAAACGCCGACCTCACCGGCCAATCTTTGGTAAAAGTGGAAGCCCAAAGTTCGTCCGTTCTGACAATCAAGGGCATCGGCGCGGCGGGCGGTTTTCTGGCCGCGGGCCTCGTGAAATCCGACATAAAGCTGAAGAACAAGGTCACGGCCGAGATCGCCGATTCCACTTTTCATGACGTGGCCAAGGTCCAGGTGACCGGCCAGGGCGATTGGAACCTCTATGCCTACAGTCTGGCCGGGGCGGGCGGCATAGTCTCCGGGAGCGGGGCCCGCGCCGGGGCGCATCTCAACAGCACCACGGTTGATGCGCATATATCCGGCGTTTCTCTGTATAACGTCGGCGCCGTCTCCATTGCCGCGACCGGCACGCCGAAAATCCTGGCCGTCGCGGCGGCCCCCTCCTTAGCCCTAGCCGCCTCGGTGGGCGTGGCCTGGGCCGAGGCGGACATTTCCCCGACTCTTCTGGCCTATGCGGAAAAGCTGAATGTTTACACCACCCCGACCGACCTCTCGGTGAAGGCGGAACTCATTACGCCAAGCGGCTACAGCGCCGAAGCCCGAGGCTACGCCCTGGCGGCCGGCCTGCTCGGCGGCGTGGGCGGCACGGAGGCGAGGGTCAACAACAATTCTGTGGTGCGGGCTTATGTGGACGCCATCAACGCCGACGGCGCCTTCAACTCACTCACCGTGCTGGCGAACGATAACGCCGCCCTCCGGGCCTACGCCACGGGCCTCGGCTATGGCGGCGTCGCGGGCGTGGGCGTGGCCGTGAGTCAAATAAACTCGGCCACTAGAACCGAAGCCTATATCGCCACGGGCCAGGCGACGGCCAACACCGTCTTGGGCAATTTGAAGGTCCAGGCGTCATCCTCGGTACTCACGGATCAAGAAACCCAGGCCGGGGCCGGGGCCATCGGCCTGGCCGGCGCGGCCGCCGTGGCCCGGCAAGACCTCACGGCGGCCACCAAGAGCGGCCTTGGCGTGAAATACCGTGAGGGAGACGGCGTGGCGGTAACGGACCAGGCCTTGTTCAACGTGGGCGGCGCCCTCGACCTGCGGGCGGAGAGCGAGTTCAAGACCAACCAGAGCCTTAAGGCGAAGGCCAAGGCCCTCTTGGGCGGCGCGGGCGGCGATGGAAAAATCAACATAAACGCCGATACCAAGGCCGAAGTGGGCGACCGGGCGAAGCTTTCGGCGCGGGAAATCAACATTCTCAGCCTTAACGACCTAAAGCGCGGAATTCCGGGTTACGAGAACGGCGCGGACAGCACGGCGGCCGGGGCCATCACCGTGCAGGCCGGCCTCACCGAAACCAAAATTACCGCCAACAGCGATGTAGTTATCGGCGAGGGAGCGATACTCACGGCCACAGGCGCGGCCAATATCGGGCTGGCCCTGCAAGCCTTCAACCTCATGAATGTTGAAGATTCCCTGGCCTTTTCCTCCGCGTCCCTGGTCGGGGCGCCCTTCGTTTCCGGCGCCGTTACGGCCATCCTCAACGCGAACATACTCATAGGGGACAAGGCCAATCTTGAAACCAACAATTCCCTCGGTTCGGACATCATAATCCATGCGGGCAGTTATGAGCGGGTTGACCTGGAAGTCGGGGCCTACATCTGGGGCGCGGTCAGCGCGGGCAGCCTGAAGGCGCACATCAACGTCACCACGAACAATGCGATCACGGTGAAAAAAGAAGCCTACATTTGTAGCTCACGCGATCTGGCCCTGGCCGCCGGCTATATCGGCTACAAGTTTGTGACGGCTGAAAACGGCGGCATCGGCAATTCCTTCCTCTACCTTTCCGGAGAAATCCGTGACAAAACGGCTTTCCCCGCTTCCCGGGTCACGGATAGCGGCATTCAATGGGAACAAGCCAATTTTATCACCGTGGATACCGGCGCGAATCTTGCCTCCCGCGGCGATGCCGATTTGAACGCCAGGCAGGCCACAGTCTCCATCAACAGCCAAGCCATAGCCTATAACTGGGTGAACAATCTCTTCGACCCGATGGATTCCTCCGTCAAGGAGACCACGGTCTCCAATATTGTGACCATGAACGGCCACCTTACCGCCGGAGTTAAAAATACCATCGAAGCCAAGCTCTATCAGTTGACCAAGGCCAACTGGGAAGAAAACATAGACAAACTTGATCCGGCGGAGCGCGAGCGCATTGAAACCGCGATGCATCTTTTTGAATTGCTGTTCGGTCCAAAATATTTTGATTATAATCCGGTCACTTATGCGAATAATCGTTACAACGGGTACCTGAACGTAGCGAAAGAGTTTGCCCCCTCTGAATGGCTGGCCTTCCTCAACAGCTTGGACAACACCGGTAAATCCATCTTGGATAGGTTTGTGACCCCGCTCATGCGGGATGTCTTCGTCACTCTGTGCCAAAGCGACATGGACACGCTCAAGGGTCTGGGTCAGGAGGTCGAAGCCTATCAGCAAGAGATCGCCGGTCTGCTCGATAAGCTTGACCTGGTGAACGCGGAAAAACTTTACCAGAGACTCTACGGTTCGCCCGCGAGTTTCTGGCAGTCCTTCCTGGATCGGGAGGCCTCCCCGGCCTCCGTGAAATTGACGAATGACCAGAGGGCGGCCATCAACCTGATCATCGGCCTTTGCGACGGCAGCTATGAGGAAGCTGAAAAACTGCTGGCGGCCTATGCCCACTTCATCAACGAGGAAACAGCCCTTAACGCCGCTTTTGTTTCCAAGGACGGCTGGGAGACCTTTATTGATGAGTTCAAGGGGAATATACCTGGTTATTCACCAACCGATTGGGAGGTCTTCGGCGACTTGGCCTTGCATGACGCCAAGGGCGTTGAAAAAACGGCCTGGGATGCCTGTCGCGACAAATTCCGGAAAATCAGCGAATATAAATATATTTCTGGCCAACTTATACCCATCTACGAAACCACCTGGAGCGACGACCGTGAAGCGGCCTTCAATGCCCTGAAAAATGGCGATTACGTCTTCGCCTCACTTACCAACACGACCCAGCGGAACATCTTGCTGGCTTTAATCAACGAGTATGCCGCCTCGGCCTCCCAGACCCTGGAGGATACGGGCTACGCCTTCGACACGCTTCCCGGGGGCTGCCAAAGCATCTTGCGGACTGTAGTTGAAGAGAAGGTCAAAGCGGCCAGCCAGGCTCTGGTCGATAAGAGCTACGATTTCGCCTCTCTTGACAACAAAGACCACCAAAGCATCTTGCAGGCGGCCGTCAACCAGTATGTGAAGGCCCATTTTGCCGGCTACACCGATAACGGCCACCAGGCCTGGCTGGATTTCTACAACTGCCCTTCCATGGTCCACGGTGAATGGTCCTTGGCCGACGCCATCATGGCCGCTAACCAGGGACTTGACAATGCCGCTTTGGGGGCTCTCAACAGCTTGAAATGCGGCGATGCGTCGATATTTAACATCGCCTTCTGGAATACCCTTAAGGCCAACGGCCAGGAACTCATAGGCGGAAACCTGAACTCAAATCAACGCGTTCTCTTGGATCTTCTGGTCCATTGCAACGGCCGCCTCGCAGACATAGCCTTGTTCGGCCAGACGGCGTTCAATGCCTATGCCAGAACTTTCGTCGAGCAGCGCCTGACCACCGACCCGACCAACAGCCTTGAAGCCAAGGCCCTCACCTACGAACTGGGCTACATGGCGGTCGGCCAGAACTCCAGCCTGCTCTCCTATGAAATGGGCGTGCAGACCTTGGGGCGCGACCTGCTCCAACAATACAAGGACCTGCGGTACATGATCTCCGTTTACGGCCAGCAAGACCCGGCTACCGAGGTGTTGTTGATCCAGATGGGTAATATGGAGGATGACCTTATAGGCTTAGGCTACGGAGAGCGCGTTGGCGGCCAGTTCAGGCTCAAGGATGACAACTCGGCCAGCATGTTGACCATAAAGAAGGCCCTCATCAACAAGGGCAATGTGAACATTTACGCTGACACGCTCAAAGGAAGCGGCGAGATCGCCATCGAGGGCGACGCCTCTCTGTGGGTCGAGAATAATATCGCCGGCGCGGCCCTCTACGTGAGCGACATCACCATCAGTTCCAAGGCGGGCGGCCGGATAAACCTGCACGAGTCCAAGCTTGAGGGAGCCCTTAAGTTAACGGAAACCGACTACAGCAATACTTCCATGACCGTCATCCAGAATATTCGGAACTCTTTGTTGCTGGTCGGCGACCTTTACAACCTTTCCGGCGTCACCACCTTGCGCAGCGAGGGAAACCTAAGCATCATCGACTCCGTCTTCGCCGCCAAACAGAACGTGTTTGCCGTCGGCACCTTGACCGTCTCCCTCAAGAAAGACGGCTCGTTCTACAATGCCGGCGGCCTCCCGGTGACTGTGTCCGGGGACTATAAAAGCGGGTACACAATAACCGGCAACCGGGGCGGATATATGCTCGCCCTGGGCGACATCAACCTCAAAGCCTCCTATATCAACGCCAACGGCTTGATACAGTCGGGCGTGAAGAGCTACTACATCAAGATCGAGTCATGGGAGAAGGCGGGCGGCGCCTTGTGGCTCCATGACAACGGCACGGTCTCCAACAAAAATGTGAGTTCCACGGACGTATGGCTGCGGTCCTACGACTTCGTTGCCGATACCTACATACTGGAATCCATCTACGCGGGGGGCGGCAGCATTAACATAACGGGCTATCTGCTCAACACCAACACCGACATGGGCGAGATAGCCATCTACAACAACCCGGACATCACCATAATAAACGACAGCGCCTACAATTTGGTCGTGAAAAGCCTTAACACGGGCACAACCGAGCCCGGCGGCATCTGGCAGAGGGATACGCCGGGCCAGATCTTAGACCCGTTGAAAGTGGTCTATGATGAAAGTAATAGAAACTACTATTACCATCCCACGAATCACGATATCAAGTATCACTTCAAGGTGGGGGAAACCGAAGAAATAACCAAGACCTACACGAAAACCGAAAATTACCTTTGGAACAGAATACACTGGTCGTTGTTATTCCCGGACACCAACTCAATGACGAAGGTTGGTGAACTGAATCATGATCTGGGCCCTCTGGGCGAAACGGGCGGTTTCTTCACCACCAACCCCACTTATGACCCATACGCGCTTCTGACCGCTCCGGGAGCGGCGGACGAATATCATCTGTATGGCCGCGCGGGTACGTGGAGATTGATAGATAACCCCGGTGTTTTTACTGGCTGGGAATTTGTTCCGGCTACCCCCTTAACCTTGTGGCCGCCCTTATTCCCCCAAAACAACCAGCCCCTCGTAAAGGAAGGCCCTATCAGCCAGCTGTACCCGCCGGCCAATGTTACCGGCCAGTACGTGCAATACACCGTGCAACTGAAACATAATGAAAATAACTTGCCCATCGTGACAGTTCAGCATGACAGGTTTACGCCCTGGTATAATGTGGACCGTATTTACACAAAAAAAGTGACAGATACGGTTCAGCATGTCACCTGGTTTATTGTGGAGACGGATAAGCGAATCAAAGTTACGCAACAGGCCGCGGGCGGCAGCCTGCAGGGCGGCGGCAACATAATCATCTCCAGCGTCGGTTCGGTGAGGCTCGACGGCGGCCTCACGGCCGGCGGCGCCATCACCATCATCACCCAGGGCAACCTGACCGACGCCAATGAAAGCTGGATCAACAGCGCAATAGGCCAAGTAACCGTCACCGCCGCCAATGGTTCCATCGGCACGGCTGGGAACCGCGTCAAAATCTTAGCCTCCAAAGCCCTCCTGAACCTGACGGCGGGTAGGACGATCTTCGCCCAGGTGAGCGGCGGCGATGTGAATGTTGCGGCCAAGGCCGACCAATTGATTGACCTTTCGGTCAGCCATGTGCTCTACGGCACTCTCCTGGCGCCGAAGCTGGTGTTGGCCGCCGGGGGCGGCCTGGGCAGTGCGGACGACCGCCTCGTGCTCGGCAACGATGCAAAAGCGGCCGCCAGCGTCACCGTGAACGCGGCAGTCACCGGCGACCAGGGCGGCATGTATCTGACGAGCAAAATTACCAACGACACCAGCGAGACCATGGACCTGCGCCTCGGGCAACTGACCGCGCCGGGAACCATTGACCTCAAGACAGATTATTCCATCTACGATGCCAACGACCAGGATTCCATCGATCAGCGAGATCTCAACCGCTGGCAAGCCATGTGGGATCGCTTGGGCATTCTGATTGATGACCGCCCCGGTGGACATGAGAAGCAGGTTCAGACCAAGGTGGAGGAGCAGTGCAACCAGTTGACCGGGGCCTACCACGGTTATAACGAGCTCTTGAACGCGATGAGCCAGGCCGGCGGCCGCGAGGCCTACCTGGACGCCCGGGTGGCTGATGAAACCTTTAAAACCCTCGAAGACGCCGCCATCTGGCTGGAGACCGCCCTGCGCGGCTATGAGAAGCAACTGGACGAGTTCGACCCAACCCTCCGGCCCGGCCCTTACGACCAAAACCTGAAAATCACGGTCGCCGACCTCAGTAATGAGCACTTGAAGACCCTGCAAGAGCGGGCCAATGGTTCCCTGTTCACCAAGGAAGTCCTGGCCAGCAAGCTGAGCGAAGCCCTGTTCAACGGCTCCACCTCAACCCTCTTCACCGAAACCGCCAACATCGTGGCCGAAAACATCAAACTCGATGCCAAGGCCATCGGCACGAATAAAGGCCGGAACTTCATCATCACGGATTACAACAAGAAGGATGACAAGGATAACGAAGATTACTCCTTCACCAGCGACGACGTTTTCTTCCGCGACCTCCTTATCCTTTTGGAGACCGGGCAGGTTAAGGGGGAATTCATACCCCGCGCAATCGACCCGGTGACCGGGACCCTCACCTTCATAGTGAAAAAATACGTGGTGGCCGACTACGACAAGAAAATGGATGGCCGGGTGGAATTCGCCGACTATGAATTCAGCGCCTATGACAAGTTCTTCATCTGGACTTCCGAAGTCACGGCCCGCCATTATGATGAGGCCAAGGACACCCTCACCGTGGACCTTATAGACGATTTGAACGTGCAGCTCACCGGCGGCCAACTGAACCTCTACGCCAAAGATTATGCCTATATCGGCACCGGGGTGAAAAACCAGAGTTTCGAAGGCAGCCAGGATCTGACCATAGGCACGGCGATTGTTTACAACGGCGAACTTTGGATCAAGGCCGACGGCAGCCTGTTCACCACCAGCGACGGCCAGGGCCTTAACGCGGGCTACAATAAGGAAAAGGGCGACTACCTGGTGGTGGAAGCCAGCAACGGCGGCCTCGGCCAAGAAGGCAACTACCTCAAGATCGGCAAACATGAACTCCTGCGGCTGCGCGCCTTCGGCGATATGTACGTTTACGGCTTGGTGGATGAAAAGAACCGCGTGAACGGCGACCTCAAAATCGACGCCATAGGCAAGGAAGCCGGCTCTGAGGCCAAGATCCGCGGTTACAAAAACATATACATCAAGAACGACCGGGTCATAGTGCCGGAAAAAACCCACCTCACCGCCGGCTGGGATGATGCTAAGAACGCGTATGGGGGAGGGGATTGGGACGTTTACCTCGAAGGCCAAGGCCGCGATAGTAACATAGAGACCAGGAAAGACTCGGTCGTCACCGGCCGGGACGTCATTGTGAACGGCAAGACTGTCAGCCTGGATGGAAAGGTTGAAGCCGCTAACGACCTCGACCTGACCGGGAGCCGGGATATCGCCATCCTGGGCCAGGCGGACCTCCACGCGGAAAATGAAGTGCGGCTCACGGCCACGAACGCCATCGAGGCCAGGAAAGACTCGGTCATCACCGGCCGGGACGTCATTGTGAACGGCGAGACTCTCAGCCTGGATGGAAAGGTTGAAGCCGCTAACGACCTCGACCTGACCGGGAGCCGGGATATCACCATCCTGGGCCAGGCGGACCTCCACGCGGAAAATGAAGTGCGGCTTACGGCCGCGACCATAAAGACTATGGCCAACTCGGCCCTCGAGGCCGGCCGGGACGTCATTATAGGTGGCGTGACCATTCGCCTTGAGGGCGCGGTCACGGCCCGTAAGGGCAATATCGACCTGGCGGCCGACCGGCTGGAAGACCTGAGCCTCCTGGGCCGGGCGGATTTGAAAGCCGGCACGGATATTCTGCTCAAGGCCACGGTCATTGAAGCCCAAGGCGGCGCGGCCGTCGCGGCCGGCCGGGATATCGCCGTGGAAGGCCGGCAAGTCCGCTGGGCCGGAAAAGCCTCGGCCGGCGAAAATATAAATATTTCCGGCGCCGAGATAATAAACCTGGCTGGCCAGGCGGGCCTGAACGCGGGCCGGCATTTAACCTTGAGCGGGCCGAGAGTAAACCTTCTGGGCCAGGCCAGCCTCGCTTACGGCGATCTCAACATCACCCTGGCGGATTTCGCCGGCCAGGGCCGGGGCGGGAACCGGCTCGTCATTGACGACGGCGTGACCTTCACCCAGAATATCCCCAACGGCCGGGCTTTAGGTGGCCTGCCCGAGGTGAACGTGGCCGGGCTGGGCGACGACGACACCATAGACCTGAGGAGCAGTTCCCTTGACAGCGCCTGGCAGCTCTATGGTGAAAACAGCGGGGATCTGCGGCGTTCCGGGCTGCACTTGTTTTTCGCGGGGGTGGAGAACATCCTGGCCGGCTCCGGTAAGGACGACCTGTATCTGCTGCCCGGCGGCGCCATCCGCTACCTGGACCTGGGGGGCGGCTACAACACGGCCTTCAACCGCACCAAAGCCCCGATGACCTTTGAGATGAACGGTAACAACCGCCTCATCGTCTCCAACCGAAGCCGCGTTATCATCCCGACCTTGTTGAATGCCCGGGAAATCGTGGGCTCCCCCCAGGGCGACACCCTGGTCTATCGGGATTCCTCCCGGTCCGCCGCCTGGGTCGTCAACCAGGATAACCAAGGCGCCCTGAACGGCCTGGCCTTCAGTCATATCACCACCAGCATACACGACGCCCCCGGCGGCACCTTCGACCTTTACATGCGCATGGACAATATTGAAATCATCGGCACGCCCTTCACCGTGAACATCCATCCGGGCGGCTCCTACAGCTATTTCCATGATATCGATCTTAACAGGGCCGTGACGGTCCGGGATCTCAGGGGCCGAAACAACGTGGTGGAGAAGGGGTTCCTGAACCTCGACGAGCTCGCGCCCCGGAACCGTCAATACCTGGCCTCGGCGGGATTCCAAACCCGGCTTGAATTCCTGCTCAAACCGGATTACGATAAGGATTATCTGTTCCCGGACGCGGGCGAGGCCTTGGCCGACCAGGCTTTCACGACCAAGTCGGCCGAACTCACGGAACCCGCCAATGAACCCTTGGCGGCCTCGGGGTCAACGGAAGTAGAGACGGAACTGGAAGCCGACCAGGCGCCGCCTGAAGAAGCGGCGCCCATTGAGGCCGGGGCGAAGGTTGCGGAAGAGACGGGCGGCGCGGAAGAGGCGGAAAACCTGAAAGGCCCGGTAAGCGGGGAAGCCGCCGTGCCGCCTGACAAGGGCGGCCTGAACGAGGCGGCCGACACGGCCGGGGAGGCCGCCGCCCCTCCAGAGGAGTGATCTGTGGAAGTTTGTTGCCAAAGTAATAAGCTATTTCCGGAGATACCTCTAAACGCCCACAAATCTGCAAGTTAAAACCCCAGGGCGCAGCCGATACAACCAAGTAATCGGCAAACCTTCTGGAATCTTTCCTGACCAGGGTTGTCCCCAGGGCCTATGGGGCGGCCTACTTCTCATGATTGCGGTATAACCCCGGCCGGCGTCAAATAGCGTCGCCGGCCGGGGGCGGTCTTTTTTTGGGCAAATCGGTGTTTTGGCGTGAGAAATGCCGGCGTTGGGCTGTTTTTCAGGCGGAGACCCCGGCGGTTCAATAATTGATGGCGGTCCCGGCGGGCACATTGCTGCTCAAAAGGTGGGGATTCATGTCGCGGAAAGTTTTGTAATCCAGCCCGTACTGATCGGCCAGGGCCTTGGCCGTGGTCGGGGCCGGCGTCTCGGCCCGCCGGCCCGGCCAGGCCGGCCAGGCCCGGCCGGGCTCCTGGACATAGCCGAAGGCCGCCGGCTCCCGGAAAAGTATTTTGCCGGCCAGGACGGTCATGGGCAACTGGTCTTGGCCGTCCGGGAAATACAGCTTATAGAAGTTGGTCTCCCCGCCGGCTTCGGTCACGGCCTGCTGGAACAGCTCTTCCCCCATGAGATGGGCGGCCAGGGCCGAAGTCCAGGAACCGTAGGTTTCTTTCAGCGCGGCCAGCCGCCTGGCCGCGGCCCCGGTGGCGGCGACCGGGTCGAGGCGCTCGTCGACGACGGCGTCCACCCGCAGACCCAGGGCCTTGGCTTCGGTGGCCCTGAGGCGCCAGAGACCTCGGCCGATGTTGTTGTAAGTCGGGGAGAGGTTGGTTACGGCCAGGGGCAGATATTTGAGGTCGGCCGGAACATGGGCTTGGTCCAAAGCCTTTTCCAAGAGCGGCAGAAAGCGGGGCGAGCGCCGGAGGGTCAGCCAGACCCGGCCCCGGGCTTCGGCCAGGATCATGAGGTTCTGGTCCAGGGCCTTGAAGACTTCGGCTTGGTTCAGGGGCACGGGCTCGCCGCAGAAATTCAGGTTGGGTATGGGGCCGCCGACGGGGTCGGCCCCGGCCGGGGCTCCGGTCAGGGCCAAGGTCAGGCTGAAGGCCGCTAGGGCGAGGCGGAAAAAAAACTTCATAACCGGCTTTAAGGGGCGGTTCGGGGTTATCGGGCCGCTGGCCCGGCCAGCGGAGCCCACCGGGCCGGGGCGGCCGCTTGTATTATTAGTATAATCCAAATCGGCCGATAAATCCAGCCTTTACAGCCCGGGCGGGCCGCCCGGGGGGAGGGGCTTGGATTTATCTTGACAAAACATGGTTTTACAGGCGATAATGAATCATTATTTTTTATGTGTCCGGTCAGGGCTTTAAAGACGGACGCTTCGCGGGGCCGGCCCGCCTTCCCGGGCGGGGCGGCGGCCAGGGTTTTTCTGTGTAGCCAATAAACCGGCCGCCTCCGGCCGGCGCGCGTTTCGGTATGGAAGGGAGACAATTATGGCAAAAGTGGTTGGCGCGGTTATGGTGGCCGGCGGCGGTGTGGCCGGAATGCAGGCCGCCCTGGATTTGGCCAATGCCGGTTATTACGTTTATATGGTCGAAAAGTCCCTGGCCATCGGCGGCCGCATGGCCCAATTGGACAAGACTTTCCCCACCAATGATTGTTCCATGTGCATCATTTCGCCCAAGTTGGTTGAGGTGGGCCGCCACATCAACGTCGAACTCCTGACC
>Ga0268262_10001254_pt1 | contig 31790 bp, 25 predicted proteins | sample TergutNc150P3_FD_190354 | JGI IMG/M metagenome (GOLD analysis project Ga0268262, IMG submission 190354) | Nasutitermes corniger P3 segment gut microbial community from laboratory colony in Florida, USA - Nc150 P3 (SPAdes) (version 2) | ecosystem: Host-associated > Arthropoda: Insects >... | reverse complement strand
CTTTTTTTGTGATGGCTACGGAAAATCCCGTTGAGTTTGAGGGGACTTTCCCCCTGCCGGAAGCCCAGAAAGACCGTTTTTTGCTTTCCCTGGGCATCGGCTACCCTGACCCTGAATCTGAATCCCGGATACTGGAAAACCAGCGCCGCCTGAGCCATCCGGTTACGGACATTAAGCCCGTGGCGCAGGCGGAAGAAATAGCCCCATTGCAGGACGCGGTCAGCCGTATCCACGTTGATCCGGTGGTCAGGGACTACCTGCTCAGCCTCGTGGCGGCGACCCGGAAGGAGCCTCATCTGCGGATCGGTATATCCCCGCGGGGGAGCCTTGCCCTGTACCGTTCGGCGCAGGCCTACGCGGCTGTGCGTAACCGCGATTACGTTACCCCCGAAGATGTTAAAGAAATGGCGGGAAGCGTATTCCGGCAGCGCTTTTTGCTGTCTTCCGAGGCCATTGTCCGCGGCGTTGTGCCGGAACGGATCATTCAATCAATACTGGATTCAACCCCCATCCCCGAATACCGGACTTCCCCATGAATCAGGCTTCCCCCTGGGCGACGGTACATATCCGCGGAAAAAAGTTGTTCAAATGGGGAATTGGTATATTGATTCCCGTTTGCCTTTTTACGCCGCTTGCCCTGATTCAGTTTATATGCCTGTTTCTTTTGTTCCTGTTGCTTGGTTCGCGGCTGTACAGTGAATACCTTATCAGGAATATCCGGGTAAGCCGGCGGGATTCGGAATTGCGGGTATTCCGCTATGAATGGGTGCGGGTTGAGTTAAAAGTGGAGAACCGCGGACTGCTTCCCGCCTTTATGCTGGTTCTGGGCGACGCGCCGGGGAATTTGTCGGTGCTGAAATTTCGCAAAACCCTCTGTACGCTGGCGCGCCGTTCATGGACGCTGATGACCTGGGAGGGCTACTGTTCCGAACGGGGGGTCAGCGCCCTCGGCCCCGCCCTGGTGCGCGGCTGTGATCCCCTGGGCCTGTTTCCGTTTCAGTTAACGGCCCTTGAAACAGCGCGGCTGTATGTATACCCGGTTTTCCGTTCTATTGCGCTTAACGCGCCCGGCGGCATTCCTCTGGGAAATATAACCAGAGCCAACCCCCTGTATGAAGATATTACCCGCTGCCGCTCCCTGCGTCCCTATAATCCGGGGGATGAGCCCCGCCGCATCAACTGGAAGGCCAGCGCGCGTATGTCGTTTAAGCATACGGACCTCATGGTCAATGAATACGAAGTAACCGCTTCATATCCCCTTATGATATTTTTGAACGCGGATAAAAATGAATACCCGGTCAAAAAACAGGGTGTCTTTATCGAACGGGCCATTGAAGCCGCCTGCGCCCTTTGTTTACAGGCCTCACGGGAAAAACAGGAACTGGGCATCATTTTTTATACTTCATCCGGGGAAGGGGGCATTTCCGTTATCGCGCCGGCGGCCTTTACCCTGGTTCCCATTCTTGAACGGCTGGCCGCCCTCGACTGGACGGCGACGGCAAACGCCGCGGTAACGGAACACGGCAGCGCGCGGGCCATGCTGGAGCAGGGCAAACATCTGTCCTATGGGACGCGTTTTCTGTATACCGGCCCCGATTTGGGGGATGAGGCGTATATCAGCCTTAACTCGCTGAAAAAATATCATCTTTCCCTGGAATACCTGATCATTGACGAGCGGGCCATGCCTTCGCTGGTTCCGGGAAATTCCCGCCGCTATAAAATGAAGGAGGAAGGCCGTGAGATCGTCTAAAGGCGGCTTGCTCTCCAACGGGCCGTTTTACACGCTGCTTGTCCTGTATATGCCCCTGTCGGCGCTTGCCGCGATGGTTTTTCTGTTGAGGGAGTCTCTGTCGCTCCCCGCGGCTGTAATCATTATCAGCGGCTGTGTCAGCGCGGCCGCGGCTTCCCTGTATTGCGACTTTATGAAGGATGTCAAGTCAAGCCGTATTGCGGCTAACGTCCGCGGCGGAATAATTGTCATGGTGATTTTTTATGGGGCCGCCTCACTGCTGCGCTGGGAGATTCCCCTGGAAGAGCGCTTTCAGCCGGATCTTGCCAATATAACGCCTGCCCTGGGGGCGTTCTACGCGTGGTATTCGGTTGTTTCATTAAAACAACTCTTCAGCGCCCGCAGGCGTTTTGAGGAATATACGGAGTTGTACCGGGGGGAACAACTGCAAAAAGCGTTATATGAAGACGCGTATTTGCTGTGGTACACCGATAAGGAGATCATCAAAAAACGGCGCCATTATATGGCGCAGCTTATCATCATCGGTATCTTCACTCTTATGAGTGTTGTCAGCGCAATGCATATATCCGCCGCCCTGTATATCCTGTTGACGGGTATTCTGGCGTGCGGTGTGGGTATATGCGGTTTCTTTGAGGTTATGCGCTGGGAACAGTATTATGCCGGAGAAGGAATCGCCCTTTCCGTTCCCGATCGGCTGAAACGTATCGGGGGCATGGGGATATTTATCCTGTTATGCGTTATCTGCGCGTTTTTTCTGGCTTCGGATAAAAGCCTGCTTCCCTTTTCGGCGGTTGCCGGTTTTTTCGCGTGGCTTTTTTCCCTGTTCCAGTCGCTGTTCTTTCTGTTTTTCGGAATTTCTGAAATCCGGCCCTTTGAACAGCCCATGGATTTTACCCCGCCGCTTCCCCCGCCGGAAGAAAGCGCGCCCCATCCTGTCCTGCAATGGCTGGTGAAATACGGCGTCATGATTCTGAGATACTGTGTAATCGTCTTTGCGGCGGGAGGTTTTATTTGGTTTATGGTTTCCCCGCTGATGAACCGGGGCAAGGCTTTCGGGGAAAATTTAACCTTTCGTCAAAAATTGATTCGTATTATGACGGAATGGTTCAAGGGGCTGGTAACGGCTCTGGCTTCTTTGTTCGCCCTTTTGAAGGGCGGCAAGGCGCGGCGAAAATTGAACCAACACGACGCTGAGGCGATTCGCCGCGCCGCCGCCTCAATTCTGGACGCCTATTCTCCGGCAAAAAAACAGGATATGAAACGGAGCGTGACGCTTTTTGCCCGGCTGATTATCTGGGGCGGCGCGGTCCGTCAGGTAGTCTGGAAACCCGTTCACGCTCCGGGAGAATATTGCGGCATTCTGGCCGCCTCAGCGCAAAAACCGCCGGAAGGGGAGGGGGCGCCGGATGACGGTTCCCCGCTCAAACGCGTAAACGAGGGAATTATCCGCTGCGGGGAACTTTTTGAAAAAGCCCTCTATTCCGCCGAAGTCCTTTCAGACGAAGAACGGACAGAATTCAAGGATCTGGTAGAAGAAATTACCTCTATATGTTAACTTAAAGAAGAATATAACCACGGAGTACACGGAGTTTCACGGAGAATAAAAGATTTTCGTATCAAAACTCCGTGGTACTCCCAGGCATACTTCTCTTCCTCCGTGTAACTCCGTGTACTCCGTGGTAAAAATTCTTCTTAAGTTAACGTCATGGTAAAAATGTGCATTATTGACAAAATCCGCCCTGAAAATGTAAAATAATACCATAACGAGGCGTAAAAAAGGAGGCCCGGAACATGGTAAAGTCAAAACACATTGTTTTTTCAATTATTGCCCTGTGCGGCTTGATGGTTATTGCCTGTAAATCAAGCGCTCCAGGCGTCGCCGGCGCCAAATCCCATGAAATTCCCGCAATGGTATTGGTAAAAGGCGGAACTTTTACCATGGGCAGTCCCGCTGAAGAAACCAACAGTTTTATTGATGAACGCCCGCAGCATCAGGTGACGCTGGCCAATTTTTATATAAGCAAGTATCAGATAACGCAGAAAGAATGGAAAGATGTAATGGGGGACAACCCCAGCAATTTTATCGGCGATCAGCTGCCGGTTGAAAAGGTAAGCTGGTATGACGCGTTGATATTCTGCAATATGTTGAGCATACAGAGAAAGCTCAAGCCGGCGTACCGCATAGCGGGAAGTACCGACCCGTCGAGTTGGGGAACAGCGCCGGTGTATCCGGCCACCGACGAGGCATGGGACGCTGTTGAAATAGTGAAGGGGGCCAACGGTTACCGTCTGCCTACCGAGGCCCAATGGGAGTACGCCTGCCGCGCGGGAGATATAACGCCCTTCAACGCCGGAGAAAATGTTACCCCCGACCAGGCGAATTATGACGGACGTTATCCCTACAAAAGATTTCCTCCGGGGGTATTCCGGCAAACAACGATACCGGTGGGGAGTTTTACGCCCAATGCCTGGGATTTACACGATATGCACGGCAATGTATGGGAATGGTGCTGGGATTGGTATGGAAGTTATACGGCGGATTCGCAGACGGAGCCGCAGGGAGCGGTTAACGGCGCTTACCGGGTGGCGCGCGGCGGTTCATGGAACAATAACGCGCGGTTTCTCCGTTCAGCCGCCCGCGGCAGTTCCGCCCCGGCCTTTCGTGACGCGATTATCGGCCTGCGGATAGTACGCCCCTAGGGAAGATTTCACACAAAGATCACAAAGGAACAAAGAGCACGAAGGAGGAACGGATAAAAATCCTTGATTCCTCTTTGTGCCCTTCTCTTTCTTGGTGTTCTTTGTGTGAATCTTTATTCCCTATTTCTTCCGGGAAGTAGCCAATACCGCTGTGGAAAGCTGCTGGTTGATATCGTTAAGCTCTGAGCGGGCGGAACGTCCCCGATCAATGGCGGTTTGATACCGTTTGCCGTTAAGGGCCGCCTGCGCTTCGTCGGCGTAGTACTGCGCCGTATCAAATTCGCGGTCTATGGTGTAAAAATCAAGGGGCAGCTTGGCCGCGCGGGCGGCTTCTATTCCCTGTTCGGTTTCCTCAATCAGGGGTTTTAACTGGGAGATCAAGGCGGAGGCCTCATCTTTGGCGCGGGCTGCCCCGGCGCGGCCTTCGTTAATGGCCCGTTCCGCGGCGGCAATTGCCTCGGCGGCGTAGGATTTCGCGGCATCGTAGCGTTTGGCGGCAGCTTCCTGGTTCATGCGTGTCAGGGCGTCTTTGGCGCGGGTAACGGAATTTCCCGCGTAAGTGACGGCATCGTAGTCGTTTTCGGCCCGTGTCACCGCTTCGGTGGCATTGTTCATTTCATCGGTGGGCGGTTTTGCGCAACCCATGACCAGCGCTGCCAGTACCAGTACGGCGCACATAAGGGTTTTTGACGTTATTTTCATACTAGCTCCTTCCAAAGTTGTTGGGGTTTTTTTCCCCCTTATCTATAAGTATAGGCATTTTCTGCCGAAAATAAAAGGGAAAATGCCATCATTTATATCAAAAAAACGATCGCTTGTTCTTCTCCTCTGTTCCTGGTGTATTGCCCTGTCAATCGTCTTTTTGCTGAATTATGCCCTTGCCGGGCCAAAACTCAGTCCGGTCTACGACGCCCTCCTGAGTGTTCGCGGTTCGCCGCCGGTTTCAGGGGAAATTCTGCTGATCGAGACCGATGAAGTCATAGAACCGGGGGATTATTTCTCAGTGCTGATGGCGTTGAGCGAGATGGGCGCGTCGGATTTACTGGTCGAAGTCCCGCTGTTGGGAACCGGTTCGGGCATGGCGGAAACCGGGCTGGAGTTGAGCTACCGTATTAACGATGAATTTAACCTTTTGGGGAGGAATATCCGCAGTCTTTTTGAGGCCATACGCCTGGGTTTAATATCTCCCGCCGAATCGCCCGGTTATGTTGAAAACCTGGTGGAGTTGGCGGAGCGGGGCAGGGACAGGCTCAACGCGGCGGTTATACGGCAGGACGAAGCGGGATCGGCGCTGGCGGCCCAGGCCGCGGCGGTTTTTGGCAGGGCGATAGCGGCGGTAGATCTGCGGGACACGCCGGCGGGGGATATTCCCTGGTACTCGCGGCCCCGGCCCGACTGGGACGGCGTAATCAGGCGTATTGCCCCGGTGGAACATATCGTTTACCACGCCCTGAAGTCCCGCTGGGAACAATCGACGCTGGAGACAACTGAAAAAGGACAGGTTTTGACCAACACTTATAAGATACAGAATGAAGAATTCGGCGATGCCACCATCGCTGAATATATGGAATACCGCTTTCCCCTGGACCGGGACGGAAATATCCTCATTGAAAGACAAAAACCGGGGAAAAGTGATTTTCGCCGCCTGACTCTTAACCATTTCCGTGATTATGATCAAACCGGCAAAACATTGGCCCGGCTGCTGAAAGACGCCGAGGCCTTGGGCGTCTATAGGGAAACCAAGCCGGAACGTATGCCCCTCATCCTCTTTAATTATGCCGAAACCCGGAAAGAAGAACTGCTCAAAACCCCGGATTTGATAAAACGCGCCAACTGGATTAAAGCGCGCGCGGAATATATTACCGCTCTGGATGAATTGTTAAACGGCCCTTCCGAGATGATTCTGGTGAACGGCTATGAGATGTTAATAGCCACCGAAGGGCTTGATGAAAAGGGAGTTGCCCGGCTGCAAAGTCTGCGGGACGAACTGATCAAGGCGTTTGCCGCCATGAGGGAAAAATACCGCGAACATATTACGCTGCGTACGGAACTTGTTGACGCGGCTCATTTTTCGTTCTGTATAATGGGACCGGCGTTTGTTACCACGGGAGCCGGGAATACTCCGGAATCTTCGGCGTTGTATGTCAGCGCGCTGCTTGCCAATACCCTGCTGAACGGACGCTCCATTACGCCGGGGGAAAGCCGTTATATTCTTATTTTATCCGTGATCGCGTCATTTATCGCGCTGGCCTGCATCCACGCGTTAAGGCCGGTATTGGTATTTATATTGGGGAGCATCGCGACTCTGATCTGCGGCGCCGCTTTTGGCGCGTATTTTATTTTCAACGCCTGCTGGATAGATCCGTTTATACCGATGGCGGCCTGTCTGGGGGGAACCCTGTTTTTGACCGTCTCCCGATTCTGCATCGGCTACGGCAGAATGCTGCGTTTCCGTCTGGCATACGGCCCCGCGGTAAACGGTGATATGCTCAAACAGCTGATCAAGGCCGGCCGCCCCCTTCTTTCGGAAACCTTGTGCGCTCAGGCGGCAATAATCGCCGTTAAAAATCCCGGAATGACCGGCAGGGAAGACCGGGGGAAACCGTTTGAAACGGCAAAAGCCGCCGTTGAATTCCGCGAAGAATTTTCCCGAATCTTCAAGCGGAAAGGGGCGCTGATACTGGGTTTTGAAAATGATATTGCGCTGGCCTGCTTTGGCTCGCCGCTTGAACGGGTCTGCCGCAACGAAGCGACGCATCCCGCGGCGCGGGCGGTAAACTGCATTGGGGAAATACTGAAGGAATCTCTGCCTGTTCAATGGTACTTTGGCCTGGAATCAGGCGAATGCGCTTTTTTCTGGTCGGGAAAAACCGGCTATACCGCAAACGGCCACGCGATGATTCGCGCCCGGCTTCTCGTTTCGCTCGCGCAGCGTTATCAGGTACGGACGGTCATCGGCGAATCGGCCAAAGAATGCAGCGATATTCTGGCGCGCAAACTCTCCTCGTTCGCGGGCGAAAATTTTTACAAACTGCCGGATGCTCTTGGTTAATTACTGGTAATTTTCAGCCTGGTATGGTAATATTATCCCAATGAGCAAAAATTCCGCCCATTATAATCAAAATTTACAAAATGCCAGCTTAAAATTGCCGCAGGCAATTTTAAGCATTGATCGCACCACGCACCACGCACCACGCACCACGCACCACGCACCACGCACCACGCACCACGCACCACGCAATTATACTCGTAGTTGTCTCAACCGTGTCAACTATCCCATAGCATATTTTTTTCCTCTTTTGGGGAGTGTCCAGGAAGAATTTTTACCACGGAGTTTCACGGAGTTTCACGGAGGTTTAAGATGCCAGTATTTTTTACTCCGTGAAACTCCGTGTCCTCCGTGGTTAATTCTTCTTCTTCCTCCGTGGTTAATTCTTCTTCCTCCGTGGTTAATGCTTCCTATTGAAACTTCATTCATTACATCCAACAGCAAAAAATGTTCTATACGAAACAAACAGTTTCTTTTCTTGACAATGTACTGTTGTATATTACTATTTTTGTAATATATTTATATGCACCATAAGATGAATAAATTTCCGTATGGAAGTTTTATTTTTTGAGGGAGAGGTTTATTATGAAAAACTTTTCTTTGGTATCAGGTTTTTTTATGGCTCTTTCTACGGTTTTCCTGAAAAACATTTTCAGGATTTTGGGAATTGCGGCCTTCATCATAATAATCGGATTCTCAATGGCCGCCTGCGGCGGCGGCGGCGGCGGCGGTAACGAAGGTCCTGTTTCGCTTAACGTCGATGAATGGAAAGACGGCGAACTAAACGATACAACCCCGCAAGCGCAGTATAAATTTACCGTAGAATGGGCTAAATCGTACTATCTCTGGTGGAATGACAAAGGGGAGGGAGACGGCTTCAAAAAGGGAGATATCAAGGTAAGCGCCCAATTTAGTGACGGGACAGAGGTTGCCTTCGGTGTGAAGAACGAGGATAACGGCTGGAATAACCCGGAAATAATTATGATTTCTTCTATGGATCCATCCGGCGCCGGTAAAAGCAAAACAGTCATTATCACGGTGGAACCCAAGGCGGGCAAAAGCGATTATGGAACCTACTCCATTGCGTACACTACCGGTATAACTCCCAAGAGGCCGCCCAGCATCGCGGTTCTGCCCGCCAATCCTCCCTCCCTTGCCGAAAATACCTGGAAGAGCGGAACGATTGCCGGTTCAGCCGCCACGGACTGGGAATGGTATACCTTATCCGTAATAAAGGATACCGAATACAATTTCTGGTGGGATGAAAAGATTGTCAACGGCAGCGGTATGTTTACCGGGGATATTGCGGTAACCGGCTATTACAGTGACGGAAAAGAAGCTTTTGCCGAAACAAATACCGCATGGGCAACAGCCAATAAATTCACACCGGAAAAAAACGGCACGCTGTATCTCAGGGTAAAATTAAATATTCCCAATAGCGGTTCCCCCAATCCCGGGACCTACGCTATTGCGTATAGCAGCACCTCCGCCGCCAAGCCCGCGATAAACCTGGACAACACCATTGAGGCTGTGCAGCTTGCGGAAAACACCTGGAAATATGGAACAATTACCGGCGCAAACGATGTAGACTGGTATAAGGTTTCCGTAACAGGCGGAACCGCATACTGGTTCTGGTGGAGTGAAAGCGATAACAACATTATTCATACAGCCGACATTGTGGTAACCGGCTATAAAAATGACCAGACCGTTGTCATTACCCAGACAGATGAGGCATGGACGAATGCCAAGACATACACCCCTGCTGAAAATGGCGCGCTGTATATCGGCGTAAAACTATACAATAATGCCGCCAAGCCCGGCACTTACGGCATCGTGTACGGTACCTCTTCCGCCAGACCCCCCATGGACCTGAGCGCAATTATCACTAATGCCACGCCGCTTGAGGAAAGCGTCTGGAAAAACGGCGAAATCACTGCGGACGGCGTACAGTGGTATTCAATGCAGGTAACATCAGGAAGCGCATACCGGCTTTGGGGGAATGATTCCAATTCAGGTGACTCTACAAAAACAGGAAGAATCTATGTGTATGGTTTTTACAATGATGGAAACACCGTTTTTAACAGAACGGCTTCTTCGTTTACATCTGTAATATCATCATTCACCCCCAGCGCGAACAATACGGTGTATATCAAGGTAACGCCCTACAGCAATACGTCCGCCGGAAGCTATGCCATCGTGTGCGGCAGCAACTATACCACAAGGCCCCCCAATGTTCAAAACCCAATCGCTCTTACCGAAAGGCAATGGAAGAACGGCGAAATCACCGCTTCAGCCAAAGCTGTCTGGTATTCGTTCGAGGCGAGCGCCGGAAAATACTATCTCTGGTGGGATGAGAATGGCGGGTCCAACACTGGAAGCGGAACCAAGACGGCGGATGTCAAAGTAAGCGCCTATGCCGGTAAAGATCTTTTTACCGGGGAAAATACCGCATGGACAACTCCGGAAGAAATTACTCTGACTGCCGCCGGTACGGTGTATGTTCTGGTGGAGCAATACACCGGCACCGGTTCCAATCTTACCGGCACATTTGGTATTGTGTACAGCAGTTCCAATAACAGGCCCATTGATTTTCAAAGTATCAGCCCAAGCCCAACTCCGCTTACCCTAAACACCTGGAAAGATGGATATATTGCCACTGCAAGCGCCGTGGACTGGTATTCGTTATCCGTAACAGGCGGGACTACGTACTATCTCTGGTGGAATGAAAAATCCAGCGCCGGTATTCATTCAGCGGATATTAAAGTAAGCGGTTATTACAACGACAATTCAACCCTTCCCTTTGACGCCGATTCGGATACCGGATGGGATGCTTCCAAGTCATTTACCCCTGCCGCAAACGGAACGCTCTATATCTCTGTAAAACTAAAAGACTATAACTCTTTCGGCACCTACGGTATCGTGGTGAGTAACTCCGGCACCAGACCTGTAATCGACCTGAGTACTATCGGCGCGAAGGCGATTACGTCAGGTACATGGGAAAATGGAGAAATTACCACTCAAAAGAATGTTGTGTGGTATTCATTCACACCCGACTACGCTAACTGGTTGTTTCTTTGGTTGGATGCTTCCAGTACACCCAGTAGTGGAACCAAGACAGGGGATGTTATAGTAAGCGCCTGTAGGAAAGATGGCAGCCTATATAAGGGTAACAGCGACATTAATCTTGCCGGAGTAGATAATGCATGGAACACTCCACAAAAACTTAATTTTAATAACGTCAACGATAAGGTGGTGTATCTCAAAGTGGAACCAAAGAAGAGCACTGGCGGTAACGGTACTTTCCGTGTCTTAATACTTAACACGACCAGTTCTAATCCCACCAGGCCTTAGCAACCACTTGTTAACAGACATCGGTTTTTAACCGGCCCACAGCCCCGCAAGGGGCCGTGGGTAAACAGTTCAAGGGGAGCTGTCCAGAAGGAAGAATTTTACCACGGAGGAAAAAATACTAGTATCTTAAACCTCCGTGTAACTCCGTGTCCTCCGTGGTTGATTCTTCTTCTTCCTCCGTGGTTAATTCTTCTTCCTTCTTCTCCCTCCGTAGTTAATTCTTGCCTTGATAACGGCTGGACTAATACACAGATAATCGCTTATAATAACACACCCCTATACTAAGGAGAAGAAAATGAAGAAAACCGTATTTTGCATGGCGTTGATGGTGGTGGTTATGGCGTTCTGGGTATCCTGCTCAAGCACCCATAAAATGATTGTTGATAAAGATGTTCCCGTGGGTCAGGTTGTAACGGTAACATTTGTTAACAGTACCAGTAACGGGTGGTTTGTTTTAAGAAAATGGAACGATAAAAACATAATAAAAGAACTTTATGGCGGCAAAGACATCTCAAGTAACGATACAACAATACTGACTGTCCCGGCGGGGAGTACCAGTTTCACCTTTGATGTGAATTATACGATAAACAAGATAAAGTCCATTAATAATACTCATACAGAAAAAAATATTGAGCTGCAGTATGATCTGGAACTGGGGAAAGAATACGAGATTAAAGGCATGTCCCGATCGTTAGGTTTATTAAAGGGGTCTGAACTCTTTGTGGGGATTTATGACGCGGGCAGCGATACCCCACTCAAAGAATGGAAAATAGGAGAAACCGAGTCATAGAAGGCGCTTTTTTAAGGAATATCAATAAAATTGGGCTTTCCGGTTAAGGTCATAAAAATGGGGCTCTGTATTACCGCCGGTTATGCGTTTTAGTTTACCCGCTGATATTAACCCGGAACGGAATCATCGGCAGGCCGTCCGCGTTGTAAAGCTGCCGGTCGCGGGGATTATTGGCCCACGCGTACAATAAGGTTTCCGGGTTTTTAAGGGCGGAAATGTCCACCGACAGGCATTCGGGGCCGGTAATGTCCGCCGGCAGGCGGGAAGCCTTTCCGTCGGCAATGACGCTTACATGGGGTTGTTCGCCGGCGGTCAGCCCGCCGCCGCAGTTGTCAAAATACAAAAAGAGTTTCTCATCGCGCTTTTCAATGTTACGCAGCACGGGGCCGGGCGCGGTATTTTCATTTTTGAAGACTACCCGTTCAGCCGCTAGGGCAAGACGGCGGCCTACGTCCTTTTTATTGAGGGGGTGCAGATCGTTCCATTCGCCCAGTTCAAGAGCCGCCGCCATGCCGGTTGCGGGAAGGGACAGGGCGGAATACTGCGCCTGCCGGATAATGGCCCAGGAATCGGATTCGTTATTTTCCCCCGGCGCGCCAAAAATGGGGAGTTGGACCAGCAGAAAGGGGATGTCGCGCGGCTCCCGCGGGAGCGTTTGCTGTCGTTTGTTCCGCCAGTCCTTGATCAGCGCGTTTAACAGCGCCGCGTATTCGGAGGGTTTGCTGTCGTTTGATTCCCCCTGATACCACAAAATTCCCTTGCAGGGATAGTCCAGAATGGGGGCGACCATGGCGTTGAACAGGCCCGTGGGCTGGCGCTGCATAAAAAATTCTTCCGGGCGGGAACCAACATTTATGCCCGCGCGGTATTTCCAGATTCCGCCGAGTTCTATACGGTCGTTTTCGGAAAAAAGACGAAAGTCCTTGTCCCGGGTGACGCCGCCATTGCCGTTACAGCACACTACCCGTATGACGATGCGGTTTTTCCCCGCGTGGAGCAGACCGGCGGGAACGGGGTATTTTCGCGGCGGGTAGCGGTAGCCGGTATTCCCCACTTCCACGCCGTTTATATAAACGGTGTCGGAGTCTACAATCGTGCCCAGCCAGAGCCGGGATTCACCGCGGGCAAACGCTTCGCTTGCTTCAAATTCTTTGCAGAGCCAGAGGGCGCCGCAGAAACCTTTCAGCCCGGCTTCCGCAAAATCGCCGGGCAGGGTGATTTCGTCCCACGCGGAAACATCGGTTTCCGGCCGCTGCCAGGTTTGTGTTAACCCGGAATCGGCGGCGGTTAACTCATCATCCCACGCTTTAATAACGGCGGCGTTTTTGTTGGTAATGGCGTCGCAAAAGGCGCTGTCGGCGAATTGTCTGCCCAGGGCTATTTTTTCGGGAAAAACGGCAAGGGCGCCGCGGCTCATCCATGCCTCCGCCGGGGTGCCGCCCCATGCCGCGTTGATAAGGCCGACCGGAATAGGCCGCTTTTCATAGAGCGTTCGCGCAAAAAACCAGGCGGTTCCCGAAAATTCATTAAGGGTTTCCGGCGAGGCCGCCGCCCACGCGCCGCCGCGCAGTTCTTCCCGCGGGCCGGAAAAATCCCATTCCTGGGGAACCTTGAACTGCCTGATGAGGGAGTTAACCGGAGTTTCCCATTCTTCGGGAAAATTGTCCCTCAGGCGCTGCATGGGCATTTCCATATTGGACTGGCCGGAACAAATCCACACGTCGCCTATGTATACATCTTCAATTATTACTTTTTCCCCTTCGGTATCGGCGGATATTTCCAGGGTATGTGGCCCGCCGGAAACCTGTTTGTCCAGAAAAAGCCGCCACGCGCCGCCTGAATCCGCCCGTGTGTAGTATGTTTTACTCCGGAATAACACGGCAACTGCCGCTCCCGGCGCGGCTTTACCCCGGATGGGGACGGCAGCCCCCTCCTGCATAACCATGCCGCTGCTTATTAAGGGCGAGACCTGTAAACGCATAGGGTGAGTATACCATTGGCATTATTTCGCGTACTGTGATTTGTACCATATTTCTTTGTTTTTTTTGTCCGGAAGCATAAATACCCATTGCATAGTTGTTATTTACCATATTATTATAAGAAAAACAGGCAAGGAGCAGCCATGTCACATACTGTTTTACCACCGCGGAGCCTGAAAAGACAGAGCCATTACTGGCAGCGTACCTGGATGTTATACCTGATGTTGGTTTTGCCACTGGCTTTTTTCGCGGTATTTCGTTATGTTCCCATGACCAATATTGTTATCGCCTTCAAGGATTACAATATATTCCGGGGAGTATGGGATTCGCCCTGGGTTGGCTTAAAATGGTTTGACCAGGCTTTTCATTCGCGGGATTTTTATTTTGCCCTGCGGAATACCCTGGTTCTCAACACGCTTGATCTGATTCTGGGTTTTCCCGCCCCCATAATTCTTGCCATTTTACTCAATGAGTTGACATCCCATTCATACAAGAGAATCACCCAGACGGTGATATACCTGCCGCACTTTCTTTCATGGATCATTATCGCCGGTATCGCTACCCAGTTGTTTGCCCCTTCAGGCGGCGTTGTCAATAACGTGCTGGGAAAGCTGGGGCTGGGATCGGTAGATTTTCTCATGAAGGGAGGGCCGTGGATCGGCACCTATATCGGCCTGGGCGTATGGAAGGAAATGGGCTGGGGTACGATTATTTACCTGGCGGCGATTACCGGCATTAACCCGGAACTGTACGAAGCCGCCGAAGTTGACGGGGCGAGCCGCTGGCGCAAAATGTGGCATATTACCCTGCCGGGTATACGTTCCACCATTGTGGTATTGTTGATTATGAATATGGGCCGTATCCTCAGCAGCGAATTTGACCGGCCCTATACCCTGGCGAATCCCACGGTAATGCAGGTGGCGGACGTGCTGAGCACCCTGGTGTACCGCGTCGGTATCCGTTCAAGCCAGTTTTCCCTGACTGCCGCGATTGGGCTGTTCCAGTCGGTAATCTGCGTTCTTTTCCTTATTGCGGCTAACGCTATTGCGAAAAAAGCCGGCGAACGGGGCATTTGGTAGGAGGTTATTATGGTTCAATCATCCGCACGAAAAGAAGGCGGTACGCTTATTATTTATTTCTGCCTGTTTATTATGTTAATTTGCCTGCTGCCCATACTGAATATACTGGCCCGTTCCTTAAGCGATCCCATGGCGATTGTCAACCGGAAGGTTTCCTTTATGCCGGTGAATCCTACGCTGGATTCCTATTACTATGTGTTCAAGGATCCGTCCTTTTCCCGTTCAATGCTCTGGACGGCGCTGCTCACCATTATCTGCACGCTGTCCTCGCTGGGTATAACGATACTCTGCGCTTTTCCCCTGGTGTACGAAAATCTCAAGGGAAAGGGAATTATCAATACGTTAATTATATTCACCATGTACTTCAGCGCGGGAACCATACCGAGCTATATTTTGATAAAAGAACTAAATATGTTGAACAACCCCCTGGCGCTGATTCTGCCGAACTGTCTTTCGGTGTTTAATATGATCATATTGCGGAGTTTTTTTTATTCCATACCGGAGAGCCTGCGGGAATCCGCGGAGCTTGACGGGGCGAACCCCTTTACCGTACTGGTGAAAATTTATGTGCCCCTGTCCGCGCCGGTGCTGGCAACCCTTGCCCTGTTTTACGCGGTTGGCCGCTGGAACGGTTTTTCCGACGCGCTGATGTACCTGACTTCCGCCCCCTATTTCCATCCCATACAGCTAAAATTGTACAATATCATTAACAATCTTTCTTCAATAGAGATAGCAAGCCAGGAAGGTATTGCCGGCGGCATACCGGCGGCTACCGACGGGATAAAAGCCGCCGCGGTTATGTTCGCCACGGTGCCGATTCTGCTGGTGTATCCCTGGCTGCAGCGCCACTTTATTGCCGGCGTTACCGTTGGCTCAGTCAAAGGGTAGGAATTTGTGAAGAATATTTTACCACGGAGTAACACGGAGTTTCACGGAGGAAGAAATGGTTTTCGTATTAAACTCCGTGTTACTCCGTGTACTCCGTGGTTAATTCTTAATTTATAAGTAAATTAATATGACAGGAGGGAGTGTACTATGAAAAGAAAGCTGACAAGCATTACATTACTGGTTGTTATCGCGCTGACTGTGATTATGGGCGGCGGATGTAACAAGTCAAAGGGCGGGGCGGGAAAAAAGACCAGCATCAAGGTGGAAGTGTATGACCGCGGCACTGACGGCGGCAAAACCAACGCGGCCAACAACAAATGGACCGACTGGATCAAGCAGAAGGTTCTGGCGGATGAAAATATCGCGGTTGAATTTATTCTGGTACCCCGTTCCGAGGAAGAGCAATCCCTGGTCAACCTGATGGCCGCGGGAACTCCCCCCGATGTGTGCATAACGTACAGTATTGACAATATTAACAACTGGGCCGAGCAGGGGGGGATATTCGATGTCGGCCCCTTTATTGACAGTACGCTTAGGGACCTCAAGGAGTTTCTGGGGCCGGATACCGCCCTGCCCGGCAGGGATCTTATCCGCCGGAACATGAACGCGCAGACCGGACAGGTGTTCTCGATGCCCGCCCGGCGCATGAACGTTGCGCGGCTGAATACCTTTATGCGCAAGGACTGGCTGGACAAACTGGGCCTGCCGGTTCCCAAAACCACCCAGGAATTTTATAACGCGTTGGTTGCCTTTAAGGAAAAAGATCCCGGCGGAGTGGGTAAGAACAAGGTGATACCCTACATTTTGACGCAGGATGTGCGCTGGTCAACGGGGAATATTCTGGAATCGTTTATCGATCCGAATGTTTCGATTAAAGACCGCTGGGTGAATACCGTTTGTGAACGTTACTTTCTGGTTCCCTATTACCGGGATGGCATCCGTTTCCTGAATAGGATGTGGAACGCGGGGCTGATTGATCCGGATTTCCCCCTGTACCGGGATGATGAAATAATGAACAACATGATCAGGAGCGGGGTGGTTGGTTCTTTCGGCCACAACTGGGATCAGATTTTCCGGGAAAGCGAGCGGCTGCTCTCGGATCTGCGCAAGAATGTCCCCACCGCCGAGTGGGTCGCCCTTGACTGTATGACCAGCGCGGACGGCATCACCCATAAAATATCCTACGACCCGGCGGGGGTCAATTACTTTATCCCCCGATCATCGAAGAACCCCGACGCGGCGATGCGCTACCTCAACTGGCTTGCCAAGTACGAAAATTACCACTTTATTCAGACGGGGCCGGAGGGGATTGTGCACACCATCGTTGACGGCGTGCCGAAGATCAGCCCCAACGCTCCCGACGGCTGGATTCAGAACAGCGCCCAGAACATAGACTATACTCCGATAATGAACGGGCTTTTCCTGGAAACCGAGGAGGAAAGCATCAGGGCGCTTGCCGCCGCTTATCCCTGGCCCGCGGAGATGATTATGGCGGCTCACCACGCTACCATGAACAACGCCCGGCCCAATCCGGTAATCGTGCCGTCTTCGCCGTTGAAGGTTGCCGGCCCGCTGAACCAGACCCTGTGGGACAAGTCCAAAGCCTTTGTTATTCAGGCCATCACCGCTCCGGCGGCGGATTTTAACCGTGTGTGGGACGCCAGCATTAACGACTGGCTCTCCTCCGGCGCTGAGGCTGTCCGTCAGGAACGGCTGGAAAAATACGTCGCGCCGTAGAGATAAAGAAGAGAAGAGAAGAATTAACCACGGAGGACACGGAGTTACACGGAGGTTTAAGATATTAGTATCTTAATTTTTTCTTCCTCCGTGTAACTCCGTGTCCTCCGTGGTAAAATTTCTTCCTGCAAGGATATTATGATTCAGGCAGTAATGTTGACAATAATTTTATTACTTCTGCCCTGCGGGGGGATTAACGCGAAAGCGAATCGGGATAGGGCGGCGGAAACGCCGGCTCTCAAAGATCAATACGCGTCTTTTTTTTCCGTGGGGAATGTGGTTTCGCCGTGGGACCTCGACGGGCCGCGTTTTGCGATGCTGCGTAAACATTTTGACATTTTAACCGCGGAAAACGCCATGAAGCCGATGTTCCTCCAGGGCGATCCGGGAGTTTTTACTTTTGAGACTGCCGATAAACTGGTGGACGCGGCTTTGGAAGCGGGTATGAAGATGCACGGTCATACTTTGGCCTGGCACCAGCAGTCTCCCGCGTGGATAAACCGGGAAGGCATAAGCCGCGCCGAAGCGGTTGAAAATTTGGTAAACCACGCCAAAACCGTGGCGGCTCATTTCAGGGGGAGGGTAGTGTCCTGGGACGTGCTGAACGAGGCGGTTGTTGACAATCCGCCGAACCCTGAAGACTGGAGGGCCTCGCTGCGGCAAACCCCCTGGTACAAGGCCATAGGCCCTGAATATATTGAGATCCTGTTCAGGGCGGCGCGGGAAGCCGACCCTGAGGCAAAGTTGTACTACAACGACTACAATCTGGACAGCCGGAACAAGGCGCTCGCCGTGTACCACATGGTGAAAGAAATTAACGAAAAAAATCCCAGCGCGGGCGGCAGGCCCCTTATTGACGGCATTGGCATGCAGGGGCATTACCGGACAAAAACAAATTCTGAAAATGTCGCCGCCTCTCTGGAACGCTTCGCTTCCCTCGGCGTTGAAATAAGCATAACTGAATTGGATGTGCAGGCCGGGATTAATTCAGTTCTTACGCCGGAGCAGGCCCTTGAACAGGGCGTTGCGTATGCGCGGCTCTTTGCCCTTTTCAGGAAATATGCCGCGGTCATCGGCAGGGTAACGATCTGGGGGCTTGATGACGGCGCAAGCTGGAGAAGGGATACCAGTCCCACCTTGTTTGACCGTGATTTACAGGCAAAACCGGCTTTTTTTGGAGCGCTGGATCCCGCGGCTTTTCTGGCGAAAAACGAAGGCCGCCTGGCGGCATTTAAAAAAGCGCCGCTGCAGGCGCGGGCGCGTTACGGTTCCCCCAGTCTGGACGCGGCTGATCCCCTGTGGCGTTCCGCGCCGCAGATACCCATTAACCAGTACCTTATGGCGTGGCAGGGCGCGCAGGGAACCGCGCGGGTTCTCTGGGATGAACAGTACCTCTATGTGCTGATTGCTGTTACCAACGCGGAATTGAACAAGGCAAATCATTCCCCCCATGAGCAGGACTCGGTTGAGATTTTTCTCGATGAAGGCAACCACAAGGCGGGCTATATGCAGGAAGACGACGGCCAGTACCGGGTGAATTTTGACAATGAGCCGAGTTTTAACCCCCCGCCGATTGCCGCCGGTTTTGAGTCGCGGACTTTTGTTTCCGATAAATCCTATACCGTTGCCGTAAAGATTCCTTTCAGAACCATTAAGCCCCAAAAAAATACGCTTGTTGGCTTTGATCTGCAAATAAACGGCGCTTCGGCGCGGGGAATACGCCAGAGTGTCGCCGTATGGAACGATACCACAGGCGCTGCCTGGCAGGACCCCTCCTGCTACGGCCTGCTCAGGCTGGTAAAGTAAATAATGGTCATTAATCTTGAACAAAATATTTTACAAAAGGATATTGAAGTATCAATTACCTACCCGGTAAAAAATAATATCGTGGAACGTATTGTCTCATTGATCAAATCGGTTGACGCGCAGATAGAGTGTTATGCCGATGACATCGTAAAACTGGTAAATGTCTCCGATATTTATTACATTGAAAGCGTTGACGGAAAAACCATTGTCTGTTGTGAAAAAGAGAATTATTCCGTTAAAAGCCGCCTGTATCAGATATACGAAAAATTAAGGGACAGCGGATTTATACAAATCAGTAAATATTGCGTTCTGAATATTAACAAGCTGGACAAATTCAGGCCGTTGGACAATAATCGCCTGGAAGCGGTATTGTCCAACGGGGTTTACCTGTGTATCACCAGAAAATATATTTCCGGTATAAAACAGATATTGCGGGAGATGAATAAATGAAAGAAATAAAAAAAATAATTAATGATATTATGTTTGTCACCGGCGCGGCTTTGGTTATTCTGACGGTATTTTCGCTGTTCTTCAACGTTGAAATCGGCTTTGTACCCACCATTTTTGAAATTTTTGCCGCGGATATTGTTATTATTCTGGGTCTTTTTCTGCGCGGCAGGTTTGAAATCCGCAATTTAATCCTGGAATATCTGATTGATATCAGCTTTATAATCGCCGTTCTTGTTGTATTCGGGCTTATTTTTGATTGGTACTCCGCGATACCGGCGTGGCTTCTTGTGGTAATGGCGGTTGTAATCTACCTGTTTGCCATGATATTCTCCGTTACCAAGATCAAAAAAGACGCGGAAGAATTAAACAAATTACTGGAAAAACATCAGAAAAAGCGGGCGGACACTGCATCTTAGTGTCAAATTTGTGCATCTTGATTAATTTGTTGTTTTCATGCTGAAACCAATTTATATAATTGTTGGCATGGAGGCATGGTATGTTTAAGAAATTGTTTTTTATCGGCGTTTTGCTTTTGGCTGTTGAAAGTCTCTTTGCGGGCGAAATTAAAACAACCATAGAGATTAACGGGGTAACAGTGAACGGCGGTTTGGTATATGCGGCCGTATACTCAAATGAGAATGATTATAAAAACGAGACGGCTTTTGTCAATTTTATTCTGCAGCCGGATAATGTTAACCTGAGGTATTCTCTGGATTTGCCCGAAGGCGAATACGTAGTTTCCGTATATCAGGATAAAAACGGCGATAAAAAACTCAATACCGGCCTGTTTGGAATACCTTCCGAGCGTATCGGAAAAACAAACTACGATCTTAAGGGAGCGCCGGGCGGTTTCAGCGAGTTGAAAGCGCCGGTAAACAATACTTCCCAAAAACTGATTGTTAACATGGGAAAAGTGAAACTCTTTTAGACGGTATAGGGGGCTGTTTTATGTCCGCAAAAATAAAGCGGTTTTTGCCGCCGGGAATTATGTTCCTGATTTTTGAAGCGACGGCCGTTGTTTTATGGCTTGTTTCCGGCAAAATATTTTATCTTTTTAATTTTACCTATATCGGCTTTTTTGTTTCTCTTGGAATTGGGCTGTTAATCGCGCGATACAAAAACGCGCGAATAGTTATACAGTTTTTTATCGGTCTGTATATGCTCGTTTATTTGGGAATAATATGCCGGGAAAATATGCAGATAGAAGGGTTCTTTTATTATATCGCTATAGGGGTATTTGAGGCGGCGGCAATACATTATATAGTCGCGAAAATAGCGGGCCCTTTTATCTTTGGCAGGGGCTGGTGCGGTTACGCGTGCTGGACGGCGATGATACTTGATTTGCTTCCGTACAGGATACCGCGGAAACAACCCGTCAAAAAGCTGGGCTTGCTGCGTATTGTTATTTTTGCGCTTTCATTGGCGTATTTTTTTATACTATTTGTTCATTACAGGACTCACATCGAAAGAATCATGTACATCAGTTTTATTGCGGGAAATATTATTTATTACGCCGTCGGAATATTGTTTGCGTATTTGTTCAGGGACAACAGGGCTTTCTGCAAATATTTTTGCCCGATTACCGTATTCCTGAAACCCGCAAGTTATTTTGCCTTTTCGCGCAGGAGGGTAAAACTGGAGAAGTGTATTTTCTGCAATAAATGTAAAAAAATATGCCCTATGGGGGTTGATATGCTTGATAAAAGATTCAGCCGCAAAAACGGAACCGAATGTATCCAATGTATGAAGTGTGTCAATGAATGTCCCCGACAGGCATTGTCATGACATGGAGAAGAAATGAAAAAGGCCGGCGTTGTTTTTGTTTTTGTATTCTTATTATTGACGGCAAATATATATGGACAGACGGTAACCATACGTCCCGGAAGTTCTGTCGGTTATTGCCGCGCCGATGACATGAAAGGTTTGTCATATACCTACGGGCTTAAAATACTGCTTATGGCAAATGAATTCCAGCGGTATGGAATTAAAATTGATCATTTCAATGTTTTGTCGGATGATAAACATTCATATTTGACTACCGGGTTATTTTTGGAACAGGTTGTTTTCAGGTATTTAAACATGGGAATAGGAACAGTTGGATATATAAATACCATACAACGGGGAGAAAATCCGTTCGGGCTGTATACACATTTGGGATTTGAGTATAATTTTACAAAATGGTTGGGCGTTGTGGCGGCGTATCAAAGTGATTTTATTTTCAGGAAACCGTTTACCATGAACAGCGCGTTTTTGCTGGAGATTGGGTTTAAGTTTTAACCGCACGCGCAATAACAGAGCCTGTTTACGGGTAAATCACGCGGCCCTGCCGGTCGCCGATGCCGGTTTTGCGGAAAAAGTAGGTGTTAATCTGATCCCGCCACTCACGGGCATTGGCAAGCTGGCGTTCAAAACGGGACAACACCGACTGGTATACCTCCGTTCCCAGCGTGTCTTTCAGGCCCTTCCACTGTTCCAGCAGGGATGCCGCTTCGTCATAGCCCTCAAAATGGCTGTCATAGATATTTTGTAAAAGGGTTTTGCCGTTTTTCATTTTGAAGTCGTAACGCAGGCGGTGGAAAAAGAGGAGCAGGTTTTCCGGGCAGGAAGCGGGGTCGGCAAACAGGGCGGCGTTGTTCGCCGCGTACTGGCCGGTGCAGCCGGTTCCCGCGGGGGTGCGGTCTATGCCGATAGCGTTGGCGTCGGCGCGGTGGTAGGTTCCCCAGCGGCTGTATTCGTAGCCTTCAATGTTGGGGCCGTAATGCAGGCCGGGCGTTACCATAAAACATACGCCGAACGGCGCGTTATATTTTTCATAGGCGGGATAGGACTTGAGTAAAAGCCCGGCAATGGTTTGCGCCTCGGAACCGGGGCCGAAGGAAAGGACGCTCCACTCGCGGGCGATTTCCGCCGCGGAAAGATCTGTATTCCAGATAATGCGCCCGTAGCCGTACAGGTTCGCCTGGGCCAGGGTATGGCCGGTCCAGTTGTGATCAAGGCCCGTGTTTGCCACCGCGGCAAAACCTTCGATGCGGGATTTGCCTTCGGCATAAGGGCCGATAAGGTCTTTGATGCGGCTGTTGGCGCCATGAGCGGTGTCAAAGCGTAAAATGTCTTCCCAGAGCCAGGGCAGGTAACAGAGGTCAATTTGATGGCCGGTGTATTCCTGCGTTATCTGTAATTCCATAATACAGCGGGTCTTGCGCAGCGCGCCGAAAAGCGGGGATACCGGTTCGCGCACCTGGAAATCGTAGGGGCCGAATTTTATCTGAAGAATGACATTATCATCAAACGCGCCGTCCAGCGGCATAAAGTGGTCGTAGGCGGCGCGGGCGCGGTCAAAACTGCGGTCGCGCCAGTCCTGCTGGCAGTTGTATACAAAGCAGCGCCAGATAATTTCGCCGCCGTGGGGCTTTACCGCTTTTGCCAGCATATTCGCCCCGTCGGCATGGCTGCGGCCGTACTGAAAAGGCCCCGGCTCGCCCTCGGAATCGGCCTTGACGAGAAAACCCGCCAAATCGGGAATGTACCGGTAAATCAGCGCCGCCCGTTCCCGCCACCAGGCGGCAACCTCAGGATCAAGCGGGTCCGCCGTGGGAAGTTTTCCCAGCGACCAGGGCGCGCCGAAGTTGATACTCAGGAACATTTTGATTCCGAAACGGCGGAAAATTGCCGCTAACGCGGCGGCGTCACCCAGGTACGCTTCGGTGATGAGGAGTTTTGCCTCGGCGCGGACATTGACGTTATTGATTGAAATGCGGTTAACGCCGACCGAGGCAAGCAGGCGGGCGTAATCTTCAATCCGCTGCGGGTCGTAGTCAAAGCGGCCGTTACGGTAAAAGAGGGAATGTCCCGCGTAACCCCGCTCAATGGAGCCGTCAAAATTGTCCCAGTGGTTGATGATCCGCAGGGAGGATGACGGCTCTTCCCGTATATCAAGGCCGTCTTCTACTTCACCTAACGCCAGCAGAGAGAGGAAACGGAACACGCCGTACAAAAGCCCCGTCTCGTCCTGTCCGGTAATTATCAGATTGTTTTCTTCTGTTTTTATGACAAAGCCGCCGGCAGGGCCGCCGGTAAAATCGCCGGATTGAATGTCCAGGTATACGCCGGCGTTTTTTTCCGCCCCGTCCGGTAACGCGTACGCCACGGGGGAAAAACCCAGCAGACGCTCTATCCCCCGGCAGAATTCCCGGACTGCCTGCGCCGCGGTTTCGCCGCCTTTGCGCGCGTACACGGTTTGAAAAACAGCGGCTTTACAGGCCGCCGCCGCCGAATCGGCGACGGTTCGCCGCTGCAGCCAGCAGTGGTATTCATTCAGCATAGTCACGCCTCATAGCGCTTTACTTTACTCTTTTACACTGCCAACGTTGATGCCGACAACAAAGTACCGCTGCAGGAAAGGATATACTACCAGAATCGGCAGGGCGGCAACTACGGTAATGGCCGCCCGTATACTGACCGGCGTTACCATACTTGAGGCAAGATTCTGCGCCATTCCCATAGAACCGATAGCGGCGGCGCTTTTTGCCTGGGTCTGACTCGACTGGAGGTATTCCATTAATTTGTACTGCAGTGTATGCAGATTGGCCTTGCCGGAATTGTAGATCATGGTGTCAAACCACGCGTTCCAGGAACCTACGGCGATAAACAGGGCAATGGTCGCCAATACCGGCAGGCACAGGGGCAGGATTATGCGGATAAAAATAACAAAATCCCCGCAGCCGTCAATACGGGCCGATTCAAGAATACTCTCCGGAAGGTTTATCATGTAAGTTCTGATCACAATAAAATTAAAGGCGCTGATCATGCCGGGAACTATATATACCCAAAAGGTATTGATCATTCCCAAAGAACGAATCAAAAAATAATTGGGAATAAGCCCCGCGTTGATATACATGGAAAGCACCAGTATCAGCGTGAATGCCCTGCGGAAAACATAATCCTTGCGGCTGAGGGTAAAGGCCAGCATGCTGGTAAAAAATACTCCGGTAACGGTTTGAATGATCGTGCGGGCGACGGATATGAAAAAGGCGTGATAAATCGTGCCGCTGGTAAACACCGCCCGGTAATTCTGGAGGGTAAAAACCCTCGGACGAAAAGTAATGCCGCCGCGGGTGGTATCCGCCGCCGCGTTAAATGAAACGGCGATGGTATTCCAGAACGGGTACAGGGTGATGAACATGATGAGCAGCATGACGGCGGCGTTGACAAAGTTAAATACATGCTGCTCTATTTTTGATTTAAGATAGTAGGTCATATCAGCCTCGCTTCTCCGACCCGTTTGGCGATCCAGTTGGCGATAAATATCATAAGAATGTTAACCACATTTTTGAACATGCCCGCCGCGGTCGCCAGGGAATAGTTAAAACTTTGAATGCCGTATTTAAGCACATAAATGTCGATGGTTTCCGCCACATCCTGAATCAGCCCGTTTTGCAGGAGGTACTGCAGTTCAAAGCCCGCGTCAAGGATATGGCCTATGCTCATAATCATCATAATAACAATGGTCGCTTTTATCCCCGGCAGGGTTATATGCCACATTTTTTGGTAACGGTTGCAGCCGTCTATTTCAGAAGCCTCATACAGGGCGGGATCAATCCCCGCCATCGCCGCCAGATATATAATGGTATTCCAGCCTACTTCCTTCCAGACATAGGTCGTGCCTACGATGCCCCAAAAATATTTAGGCTCGCTTAAAAATAAAATCGGCTCTTTAATTATTCTCAGAGCCATCAGAAGATCATTAACCGCCCCGTTTTCCACCGAGAGCATGGACGCTACCAGGCCGGTAACGATTATCCATGAGAGGAAGTGGGGCAGATAGGAAACGGTTTGCACCACCCGTTTGAACGCGATGTTTTTCAGCTCATTGAGGAACAGGGCGAATACAATCGCCGTGATATAGCCCAGAGCCATATTAATCAGACTCATGGCCAAAGTGTTCCGCAATACCCGCAGAAAGCCGGGATCGCTGAACAGGAATTTAAACCAGCGTAACCCCGTCCATTGCTGCGCGAAGAACGCTCTGGATGGACGGTAATTCTGAAAGGCCATGGTCCAGCCCCAGATGGGAACGTAGGAAAAAAGCAGTACATATAACACCAGCGGCAGCGACATAAAAACCAACTGCCGCTGGGAAAGAACCTTCCCGAAAAATGTTGTGCGCATTATTGGTTTTTGGAACCCCACTTTTGGATGCGTTTATCAATAACTTCCTTCTGCATAAAGGCTTCGTATTTTTCCAGCCCGGTTTTGGCCAATTCGTCAACATATTCCTGCCAGAGTTCTTCAAACTGGGCCGGTCTGGCCAAAATAATCCGGGGAAGGTATTTCTTGTAGACTTCTCCCGCCCGCGTCCAGGCGATTTGGGCTTCCGAACCGTCGGGGGGGGATATCTGCCAGGCGGGAAACCATACCGGATTGGGCGGCGGGTCTTTATCCATAAGTTCCGCGTTGCTCTCTACGCCATAAGCCGCCCACAACTCTTTATCTTCCGGTTTCAGGGTCGCTTCCCGTTCATGGTACCAATCGGCAATATTGGTGGGCCAGCCATCGGCATACGAACCGTCTTTTTTGGGATTATGATTCCGCCACAGGTGGGCCTGGTTGTGGAGTTTCCATACCTCGTCTTCCTGCTGGTCCCGCTGTAACTGGGTGCGGTAGGGCCGGCCCTGCTCATCCAACTGGTAATCTTCGCCCAGGATGCCGTAGAAACCGATTACTTTCTGAACCTCGTCGTCAAGCTGGGCGTCCAAAAAGCGGATGATGCGCACCGGGTCTTTCGCCTTAACGCTGATGCCAATTCCCTGCCCGATATTGGGAAGCTTCCGGTTCCGGTAACGGGGGCGGATGGATTCATCAAAAACAATGGGAAGCGGCGCGTAGGTACGGTTGTGCATACCCTGGTTGGTCAGGGAATACTCCGCCGACTGGAACTGCCATAACTGATCATGGAAACTCAAGACCCGGCCCGAAGCGATTTTGGAAAGGTACTGGTCGTAGTTGTCAACAAAACAGGAGCGGTCAATAATGCCCGCCGCGTTCATTTCGTTCAGTTTTTTGAACCAGCGTTTTGAAATATCCTGATACAGGAAAACTTTATATTGATGGGTTACCGGATCAACCGTACCGTTGCCGTCATTGGGGAAACCGGCAAGGAAATTCGGGGGATTGATCAGGCAGAAAGAACGCCAGTTATAGGTAAGTATGGTAAAGGCAATCGTGGGCATTCCGTTAATGGTAGGGTACTTTTCCTTGTATTTGCTCAGCAAATCAAAATACTCGTCCACCGTTTTAATTTTGGGGTAGCCGAATTCCTTGAGCACTTCCTTCTGCACCCACAGGGCGGAATCGCCGTACCATGTACTATGATCCCTGCCTGATACTACGCCCCAGACGGGAAGGGTATACACATGGCCGTCGTCTTCCTTCATTTTTTCCCAGGCTTCGGCATAGTGCTTTTTAAGCCGGGGTGCGTATTTTTCGATTAAATCATCCAGGGGAATAAGGGCGTCCGCCTCGTAGAATTTCGTGCTGTCCACATGAAGAATGTCGGGATACTCGCCGCCGGCGATCATAACGCCGATTTTTTGATCCTTGTCCCCTACCAGAATATCCCAGTTAAAGGTGACATGGAGGTTATCCTGTATCCATTTGTAAATTTTGTTATCCGCGGGCGGCTGCTGCATGGTAGTCATGGAATATACCGAAATGGTAATCGGATACGACGGGTCGCTGTCTGCATACCCGGACGCCGATTTTTTTTTGCAGGATGCGCACAATAGCGCGGCAAAAAGCAGCAGTCCGGCGCAGAGTACAAGGCCAAGTTTTTGTAAGGAAATGGTATGGGTCACGTTATTTCTCCTGAACAATGGATTTTCTATCAGTATAAGGCAAAACAATGAATATGGTCATCAGGGATTTTCCCTATGATAAGGAAGATCCGGATGATTTACCCATTCAATCGCAAGCCGCCTGAGATCATGCGAAGAATCGCAATGGAGTTTCAGTTTGATATGCTCTTTGTGGGTATCTATGGTTTTGGCGCTCAGGTTAAACTTGGCGGCGATTTCAGCGGTTCCCATTCCCTCGCCCACACAGGAAAACACCTGAATCTCCCGATCCGAGAGCCTCCGTATCGAACCGGCCCAATCCTTCGTTCCCCGCTGGCTTTCCCCGGTCATCGCTTCGAAAATCCGTTCCCGTTCGCTGTCGCTCAGGTATACTTTTCCCGCCATGACGGTTTTTATGGCTTCCAGCACCTTTGCGGGCGGTTCAGTCTTCATAATATAGCCCCGCGCGCCCAAACGGATTACCCGCTCGGAATAGTACCGTTCATCGTGCGCGGACAGGACCAAAATCACTATATCCGGATCAAGGGATTTCAGCCGGGGAATGAGGTCCAGGCCGTTTTCTTGTCCCAGGCCAATATCGACAATGGCGAGGGCCGGTTTTTCCTGCTGGGCTATTTTCATGGCGTCGGACAGGTTAGCCGCCTCTCCTGTTACGGTATATCCGGGTTTACCGGCGCCGGCAAAAAGGGAGGCAAGCCCCTTGCAGAACAGCGGATGGTCTTCAACTACCATAACTTTTATTGTTTTTGCCTCAGGCATAAGTGGTTTTACCCTATCATATTTTGACGACGCCTGTATAGTAGAAATCCCCTAGTATCTTTCACTACCAGAAAGAATAATTTTCGCCTGGTATTTTTGGCGCTGTCTTTTTATACTCTATAATTATGAAGCTATTGGTCTGTTTCATGGTTCAGGCGGTTTTACTGACGGCAGGCTGCCGGTCCGGTAACAAGGGAGAAATTGTGGTGGATGATTTTACTGCCAAAGCGGGTATTGAGGCGTTTATTGAAGGGCATTGGGAGGAATACGGCTACAGCGAAAAGCCGACCAAATACATCGCCCTGAGTTTTGATGACGGCCCCGGGAGTGTAACTCAAAATCTGCTGAATTCCCTTGAGGCAAAAAAAGTAAAGGCGACATTTTTCCTTATTGGGCAGAATATCCGCAATAATCAAGCCGCCGCCCAAGCCATTTTTGATAAAGGTCACGAACTTGGCAGCCATTCCGACGGCTATGATTCTCTGGGTAATTCACCGGCGGAAACCATTACCGGCAGCCTTACGGCAGCCTCAGGGGCGATCAAAGAAATTACCGGAAATAAGCCGGTCCTGTTCCGCGCCCCTAATGTAAACTACGGGAACAATTTAACGCGGGTTTGTACGGAAATGGGCCTTGCCATTATCGGTGTAAGCGTGTGGAGCAATGATTGGCAGGGAATTGATACGCAGGCTATAATCGCCCATGTTGTCAATAATGCTTTCCTGAACAGCGCGGACGGCGGGATTATCAACTGCCATGAGCTTGCCAATACTGTTGCCGCAATACCTGACATGATTGACGGTTTGCGGAAAAAAGGTTTCTGGATTATGACGGTAGGCGAACTTGCCCTGGTAAAGGGGGTAAACCTGCAAGCGGGTACGCAATACGACGTTATTCGCTAGGATTCACACAAAGAACACAATGTGAGAAATATTGTGAGTAAAGTTTTAGATGTTACAACTAACCCACCTGGATGCGCGCTTTCACCGGGGCGGGCGCGCCTTTTTCCACCGCTGCCGGAACCGGCGCGGCGTCCGCGGCGATGACCGTGTAGGAGCCGGGCAGCAATACGGAATTGCCTTCCGCGTTGACCGTTTCAAAAGCCGCCGCGGGAAGATCAAATTCCATCGTAATGGTTTTACCCGCGGGAACGAGCGCGCGGCGGAATGCCCGCAGTGAAAACAGAGGATCATCCGCGCCTTTATCATCCCTTGAGATATAGATCTGCGCCACTTCTTCGCCGTCCCGCTTGCCGGTATTGCTCAATGTTACGCGCGCCTTTACCGCCGCGCCCGCTGAAATTGCCGGCGCGGAAAGGGTGATTGAATCAAAGCGGAAAGTGGTATAGGAAAGGCCGAAGCCGAAGGGGTACAGGGGCTTTGCCGTCATGTAGCGGTAGGTGCGGCCTTTCATGGCGTAATCTTCGTAAGGGGGAAGCTGGCTGGTAGAGGCGGGGAAGGTAATGGGCAGTTTTCCGGAAGGAACCACATCGCCGAAAATAATATCCGCCACCGCCTTACCGCCCTGCTCTCCGGGATACCAGGCAAAAATCACCGCGTCGGCAATATCCTCCGGTATGGCGATGGGACTGCCGCCGGTCAGCACAAGAATCACCGGCTTGCCCGTTTTCTGTCCCGCGGCCTTAACCTTCTGTAAAAATTTTAACTGCCAGGGGGGAAGCTCAATATAGGCGCGGTCGCCGTTGGAGTCCGAGGCGATGGCGTCGCCTTCTTCCCCTTCAATCGCGCCGTCCAGCCCCATCACGGCAATGATAACATCCGCGATATTTACCGTGCCGAATTCAGCGTTTGACGAATGGTTATCGCTGTACATCAAACAGCCCTGGCGGTAATCAAGATTGATCCCGTATTTGTCTTTGATCTTTTCTGCCAACCCTTCAAGGATGGTGACAAAGCGGGGACTGACCCCGTAATAGTTGCCAAACAGGGTATGGGCGTTAGCCGCGCCCGGGCCGACTACGGTGATTTTTTTTACGTTTGAATCCAGAGGCAAGAGATTATGGTCATTTTTCAACAGCACGATGGATTTTTCCGCCGCCTTGAGCGCCAGCTTGCGGTGTTTTTCGCAGTTAATTACTTTGCGGCCCAGTTTGCCGTATTTGCCTTTGGACGGCGGATCAAACATTCCCAATTTGAAACGGGTACGCAGGACGCGCCTGAGGGCGGTGTCGATCGCCTCCTCGGTAACCAGCCCTTTTTTCAGGGAAACGGTCAGATGCGGATAGGTACAGCCGCAGTTCAGGTCGCAGCCCGCGTTCAGGGCAAGGGCCGCCGATTCTTCGGGGGCGGCGGTTACTTTGTGGTTCTCATGAAAATCGCGGATCGCCCAACAGTCTGAAACAACGTGGCCCTTGAATCCCCAGCGGTCCCGCAGTATGTCTTTTAACAGATAATGGCTGGCGCAGCAGGGATCTCCCCGGAAGCGGTTATACGCGCCCATCACCGATTCAACGCCGCCGTCAACCAGAACCTTGAAGGCGGGCAGGTACGTTTCAAAAAGGTCTTTCTGGGAAACATCCGCGTCAAAGGTATGGCGTAATTTTTCCGGCCCTGAGTGAACGGCATAGTGTTTGGCGCAGGCGGCAAGTTTAAGGTTTTCGGTATCTTTGCCCTGCAAGCCCCGCACCATGGCAAGGCCGATACGGCTGGTAAGGTACGGGTCTTCGCCGTAGGTTTCCTGCCCGCGGCCCCAGCGGGGATCGCGGAAAATATTGATATTCGGCGTCCAGAAAGTCAGGCCCCAGTATTGGCCGCGGTTCCCGTGTTTTACGCCTTCGTTGTATTTTGCCCGCGCCTCATCAGAAATCGCCGTGGCCACTTCTTCGACAAAGCCTTCGTCAAAAGTCGCCGCCAGCGCGATAGCCTGGGGAAACACCGTAGCGATACCCGCCCGCGCAACCCCGTGCAGACACTCGTTCCACCAGTTGTATTCAGGTATGCCCAGGCGCTCAATCGCCGCGCTGGTATAACTCAGCTGGGAAACTTTTTCTTCCAGCGTCATTTGGGAAATCAGTTCGTTTATTTTTGATTCGCGATTCATGGGAATTACACTACATTCTCTACTGGGGCTTGTCAATATATATATAGAATATTTTTATCATTTCTTGCCCTTCCTTCTATTGCAATCCTTACACAGCATTTGCAAATTTTTTATGTTAGTTTTGCCGCCTTCTGACCACGGCGTAATGTGATCGCCTTCCATTTCTTCTATTTCAAATTGTTCTTTGCAAATAGGGCATTTCCCTTTTTGCTTTTCGTATACGGTTCTTTTTTCGTTCTCTGTAAAGGCTCGGATGCTTAAATGTTTTTCATCTCCTGTTATTAAGTATGGATATATACCGGATTTTTTTGTAACGTCATCGTCTTTCATCAGTTCATCTATACGAGTTTGAAATTTTTTAACGTCAAATTTCTTTTTACTATAAGAATTATAAAGTTCACCCCAAGGGAGCCCTTTCATTTCTTTTTTGTATTTTGGAAATATCTCTGTTACCCAATTTATAACTGCGAGAAAATATTGCCATAATTCATCGGCATTATTAGCGTCTTGGTGATCAGACATATATTGTTCTATATGCC